>Ga0153954_1000280_pt1 | contig 44294 bp, 26 predicted proteins | sample TSFL038MetaG_FD_102277 | JGI IMG/M metagenome (GOLD analysis project Ga0153954, IMG submission 102277) | Attine ant fungus gardens microbial communities from Florida, USA - TSFL038 MetaG | ecosystem: Host-associated > Fungi > Mycelium > Unclassified | place: USA: Florida, Wekiwa Springs State...
GGCAAACTCAACTGGAGCAGGCCATCTGACCCCCGATTGCCCGCCGAAATAGGCAAGCTAGGCGATCAGGGCAAGTCAAAAACGAGGGATTGGGTTCAGTTCCAGTTGAGTTTGCCAACCTAGAAAAAAACACCACGGATTCCTGGTCGTAGCGTCATTCCGGAGTCGTGTGGCCCGAAGCTCGATGTCGCTTTTTGGCCACACGACTTCCGAATGAGCTTGGTATCGCATTCCATCAAAACAATCCGGCCCTTACATGGGGGGGTCGGGGGGCGGCGGAGCCGGGATCGCAACCGGCGGCGGATCACTGAGACCGCCCGACGAAGGATCAGCGGGCGACTGCGAGGGTGGAGGGGTCCCCGTGTCCATCGGGGTTATACCGGACGGAGCAATACGGCTCGAGAGCACATCCAAAGCTGGACGAAAACGTCGATCTCGCACGGTGGAGCTCCTTTATGTATTAAAGTTGGATGACCCAGGGTATTCGCGACAAACGCCTACGAATACGATAACTCGTCATATGACAACTGAAGTTGTCCATGGCGCGGCAACGTCGGCGTGCCCGAGATACCCAGCACTTGGTGACGGCAACCGCGAGCATCGAACTCGGAAATATTTAACGCGGCAGTCGACGTCGTGATTACGTCATCAGGCCGCTTTCATTCTTCTGCTAAATGGGACCACTTCCTTGACTTCGTTCTTGGATTGGATGGATTTTCTTGTCCAACGTGTATGAATAATCACGCCTCGTTAGTCATAGCGAGTCGCTTCTCGGATCAATTCCAGAGATAGTGGGAATTAACAGGACAGTCCATGGATTCGATAAGGTCATCGGCATCTCCCCGATCAGGCACAGGATAGAATGCGGAAGGCAAGAGCACACGACTCGCCTGCCGATATAGGGGACATATCCAGTGTTGATCTTCGGCTTCCGCTCGTAATCGCTCGGCCAGGTCATCTCGACCGGCCTTCCTCGCGACAATAAAGCGACTGAGAGGAGATAATAACTCGCTCTTGGACAGCAAAACCTTCGCGATGTTTCCGCCGCGATCGATCTTTCTCCTCGCGAGACGGATTTCCGCACGCAACTCGCGACGTAGCGTCCAGATAATCCGCCGCACTCGTTTCCGATAACGGCGTGCAGACGATGATTGTGCAATCTCTGCCCAGGGGTCGGGTAACGCCGCTGCGACCGACTGCGAAGCAACATACAGTTCGGGATCGAGAGGGATCGTGGGATCCTCACGATGAACTCGATACAGCATGGTCGCCGCAGCCGTCCAAACCCCGGGAGCCGAACAGCCTGAATACCAGCGGGGTTGCCGCAGGGCATAGGCTCGTTCGATCCGCTTTGCCAGACTGTCAATGGCCGTTTGGGTTGCGAACACGTTCACCTCGTCCTGGCGAAGGTCGCGCCGTCGACTCGGCTTCACCTCACGCCAATCTTAGGAACCGTGATCGCGACGCATCCGCGACAAAAAAAATTCCCTCGCCATCGATTCGGCGCCTAAGTGCTGTACTGCCTTGGAATAACATTCAAAAGAAATCGAAAGAAATGACTCAATTCCGAGCATCCTGACGTCCGAAACATCCCCCTAAGAGAGCCTTTCCTCCACCTGTCCAACGCTCTCGCTTCTGATGAGATGAGCGATTGTCCATCGAATTAACACAAGGTCATTTCCTCGGACAGAGAGGCGTTGCGAGATTGCAGACATCCTTGTGTAACTTGGAAATAAGATGCATCAGCGCGAGGTCGTTTGAGCAACCCCAGTGACCCGAGGGCTCAACGCCTCGCGTTCGTCCCTTCGAGCTTCGCCCCCAAAATGACAACGAGTACGTCGTTTTCAGGTGCGCAACATCGTTGGCCCGTGGGTTCCTTTTTGAGATGAAACCCACGTGCCAAGGTTAGGAATTGGTGACCCGCCCCGCCGGGCGGCTCTCGATCCTCTCAGCCGAGGACGACGGCCAAGGGCTCAGGGTTCGCGGTCAAGTGTAAGCCCGAGGTCGATTCCTTGGCCGCCTCCGGTCTGGCGGCAGAAGACCGCCAGCGTATTTCCCCCGGCCTGGAACAACTCCATCTGGTTCGCGTCGAGGAGAATGTCAGAGTACTGAGTCAGGTAACCTTTCGCTTCGTAGAGCCGCTTGCCGTTGACGCAGATCGTCACGTCTTCGTCGTGAAACAGGTGGAGCGTCAAGCGATCGTCGGGATTGAGTTTAGGAAGTTCCACGCTCGCACGAAGCCAGATCGCATTCGAGTCCCAGGGCGTGCCGACCTTCACGGCCGGGGTGTTCGTCACTCCAAAACCTGCGGGCCCTCGCTTCCAAGTCCGATCATCGAAGCCTGTTTCGAGCCAACCAGCCCCGGGGTCGGTGGTGGAATATGCCCAATGGGTAGGATTTTGACCTGAGTCGCCCGCGATCACCACGAGAGAGCGCCTCGACGCAAACGTATCCCGAGCCAAGGAAGCCTGCCGGTCGACCCCGAGGTCGGAGGGGAGTGGGTCCTTCGTGCGAATAACCAGGCAAGGATCCCCCGGAGAGGCTCCCGTATCCGCCCCATAGATCGAGAGCCCGCCCGGATGCTCACAGCGTTCGGGAACCGAGAGGCGAAGGACCAAGGGCTTCCCGGAAGCCAACTCGGACCGGACAGGTTCGGGGACCAACCCACCGAGCGCGAGCAGATCACCGTAAGCCCCAGGATCGACGTGTGACAGATGCGAGAGAACCCCGCGCGCATCAGCGGGATCGTCGATCAGGTCACGACGCCCGAACTCCTGCCCGTTGACGGAAAGTTGGATCGTGGACGGCCACTTTCTCACGTCGGTTTGCGGGTAATCCTGGGGATTCAAGCGGCTCGCCCAATCAACCTTGGCGCTCCCCGCCTTCGAGCCGGCTTCCACCCAAAGAACGAGCGATTCGGGACCGGCCTTCACAACGACCTCGGGGAGTTGAAAGCGATACTCGAAAAATCCCCGCCCTTGGCCGGTTACCTTCCCCTTCGCGTTCGAAACCGGCCCCGACCATGTGCGCCGCGCGAAGTCGGACGGCTCAAAACGGAGGATCGCGACATTCTTTTCGCCGGCAAATCGCTCCACGCGAGGCTGGGGCGCTTTCACAACGACATTGACGAAATTCGCCGCGATCCGTTTTCCCACAGAATCCGTGAGCGTGAGCCCCAGAGCTCCCACGCTGGGCTGTGAGGCCACCCGCACCTTGACGGGTTCGAGCTCCGTGATTCCAAACGGTTTCCAGTCGATGGGCTTCGGCGACTGATCCGAGATTTCTTGGCTCGCACCCAAGCCCAGAGTCTGCTTGAAGGTCCACGAGAACCTGGGAGCTTCCTCGCGCTCGGAGTAATGGCTGACGAAGACGGGGACGGTAATCTCCTGCCCGGGACTGGCCACGATCACGGGAGGTCCCTCGTACCCGATGAAGTCGGGGCCTTGAAGGTCGGCCACCGTCATCCCCTTGACGAACCCGCCGTAGCCGAACTCCTTGGGGGAGCGGTCGTAGTTGACGAAGCCGTTGTGCTCCCACTCAATGTCATCGAGTTCGGTGTAGACATACCCCTGAAGCTTCGACTGATGACGTAAGAGCGTCGTCAAGTCGCGAAACCCCCAGGAAACGTCGCGGTCGCCGCTACCCGAACCGATGCTGCCGTACTCCGAATTGATCAAGGGAGCCGTCGACTGCTTAAGGCCAGGGCAATAGTTGAAATCACTGCCGGAGTTCGTCTTCGCCACAACATCGTCAATGTGTGTCTTGGCCGCATCATGGTCGTCTATATAGAAGTGCCAGCTATTGATGTCGGTATTCTCGACATGGTCATTATTACAAGGCGAGTTGTCTTCGACGAGTCGGGTGGGATCGAACGATCGGATCTCATCGACCATGTGCGATACCCACGCCTGAGTATCGCGATCCGCCTTGTAGGCCGGGGGAGCGCCGAGGCCCCAAGTTTCGTTAAACGCAACCCAGGCGAAGATTGCGGGATGATTTTGGTCGCGAGCGACGACCTCCCGCATCGTCGCCTCCCAGGCTCGACGTGCCGTCGGGTTCTGCTCCCAGGTATTCGGCATATCTTCGAGGATCAGGATTCCGAGTTTGTCTGCCCAATAGAGCCGCCTCGGCTCGTCGGGCTTGATATGAATCCTCAGTCCATTGAGGCCGAGCGACTTGGCGAGTTCGAGGTCTCGTTTCAGGAAGTCGTCGCTGGGCGCCGTGTATATCCCTTTGGGATTGAACGACTGGTCGAGTGCAGCGCGGAGGAAGATCGGTTTGCCGTTCAGGAGCAAGCGCTCGAACGGAGCATCACCGTAACGGCCTCGGCCCACCGTCCTCAAACCAAAGTAAGTTTCGACGATATCTTGATGATCATCGGGAGTCGTCAGCACGAGCTCCACTTGATAGAGATGCGGGGTCTCGGGGGTCCAGAGTTTCGCGTCATTGACGGGAAGAGCCAGTGTAGCGCGAGTCGGCTCGCCATCAGCCGCCGCCTTCTCGAGTGAGATCGTCGTCGAGACCGAGGCCGGTGCGTCCCCCTTAGGTCGGACGGTCAGACTGGACTTACCTTGCGGCAAGCCTTCAAGAAGGAACACGAACTCGGCCTTCGCAGGCGCGATCTCCGTGCGGATCTGGAACGAGCGAATGTGCGCCCGAGGACGAGACTCGAGCCAAACGGTCTGCCAGATCCCCGAGGTTGGCGTATACCAGCCAACCTGCTTGCCGGTCGGCAATTTGGGGTCGGTCAGATCGACAACGCGCACCGTAACGACGGCGTCTTCACCTCGCTTGGCAACCTCGGTGATGTCGGCGGAGAAGGGGGAGTAGCCTCCCTCATGTGTCGTCACTTGTCGACCGTTGACCCAGACCTCAGCCCGCCAATCCACCGCACCGAAGTGAAGCCAAATCCGGTCGGAGGACGGAAAATCCTCCGGAACGCGGATGCTCCGGCGATACCAGGCCACGCCCCGATAGTCGGTCTGTTGGATCCCTGAAAGCTCGCTCTCCCACCCGAAAGGAACCAGAATCGTCCGGTCGAAGCCCGTCGCCCCAGGCTCATACCAACGAGCCGCCAAGCCCTCATCCTTGGGATCAAGCCGAAACTGCCAGGCCCCATTCAAATTCGCCCAGTGAGTCCGGACGGCATCGGGGGTCGGATGCTCCGGCTTTGGAGTCGACTCAGCAGCGGGGGTGGACCACCCCAAAGCCAAGACGGCGACCATCGTTGATAAGGTCCGGATCATCAACATCGACTCCTTTCAGGAAGATCGAATGAGCACGCATTCCGATTCGATTGGAAATCGTTGGCCTCGAATGATCACTCGAGGCTAATCGATTCCTCCCACAAGCGGTAGTGCCAAGCGACCTTAAGGGAGCATCCGGCAAAGCCCTTACACGCAGGATCGACACCGCCCCCCCGGCCTCCTGATCGTGGGCCAAGCCTTGGCCTACCAATGCCTATTTGCAAGGGCCTTGGCAGGCCAACAAGGATTGCCTTCTAAAAAATCTGGCAGATGAACCACTTATTTTTAATCAAAATCATCTAAAATATGACAAACAAAACTTCATTCCCTGTCTTTCCAGATGCGTTGAAATCGTCACAGTAACCTGCCGGTGCAGCCATGACGCGGCCCAAGAGATGTTCGAAGGCTCTCGTCCGCTCAGGGCTCGCGACTTGAGATCTCGAACTCCAGGCATCGCACAAACAAACACGTTAATTCTCATATTTTTATCTCCAAATGTTTTGAAAGTTTTTCCCGCGCACACCCCAGGCGGCACACTCTGCCACACAAGAAAAAATTACCCAATCCTCAAAGTTTCGTTAACCGACATTAACTTACGATTCTTAACGGAGTCGAGGAGGCGAAACGCCAATAAATAAACCCGTCGAGCTGACCCCTTTGGAGATGGACACCGCGAGTCGAGAGAGTGGCTCCGAGTGGCTTCGGCAGGGGCCGAACGCAAGGAACCTGAAATTCAAACTCAAGGTGAGGCTGAACCATGGAAGTGTCTAAGAGCAAAATCGTTACGTTCGGGATGAGCATCAAGGGCGAAGACACGATCCGGCACCGCGCAGTGTCGAAGGCCCCCAAGTGTGAGGCTCTCGAAGGTCGCCAACTCCTCTCGACAGCGAGCACCACTCAAAACCTGGTCCCGGTGGCGATTGCGCCGGCCGCGGAGGTCGGTACGGCCTCGTTAACCGCGACGCCGGGGATGCCAACCGATGTCCAGACCGCGACAGCCACTCCGGCCGGCGCGGAGTCCACCACCGGGCTTCAGTTCCACACGCTCCCGCTCCAGGCCGGCACAGCTTCGCTATCCGCGATGCCAGGGATGCCAGCCGATGTCCAGTCCGCGACGACCGCTCCGGCCGGCGCGGTGTCCGCGACCAACCTTCAGTTCCACACGCTCCCTCTCCAGGTCGGCACAGCTTCGCTATCCGCAACGCCAGGGATGCCAACGGATGTCCAGTCCGCGACGACCACTCCGGCCGGTGAGGTTTCCGCGACCAACCTTCCGTTCCAGACGCTCCCGCTGCAGACCGGCACAACCTCGTTGACCGCAACGCCAGGGGTGCCAGCCACCGTCCAGACTGCGACGGCCACACCGATAACCTCGGCTACCGGAGCCCTGGTGAGCGTGGACAGCGTCACACTGACCCCGGCAACCGGAGCACCGGTGAGCACGAGCGGCGCCACGCTGACCTGGGCAACCGCCCACCCGCTGAGCGCGACAACCATCGCTTCCTCCCAGAGCCAGACTCCTTTGAACCAGGGCGGTACCAAGACCCCGTCTTCTCCGTCGGGTAACATGGCGGTCCCCACCGCCTCGCTCGCTCATGGCTGGAGGTTCTTCGGAGGTCAGTCGATCCGCCTAAGCGGGTCGCGAGTGAATGCCGGTCACCAAGGAAATGTCTCTTGATCCAAGGCCATCGTTGATGTCATGATCCAGGCGAGATTCGACAGCCTTTCGACGACAAACCTTCAGTGTCTGGACTGTGGCTTCAGAGTCTTCGACCGAAAGGGGTCTGGCACCTCGCACCCGGAAGCCTGCCTTCTTTCGGAGCCAGTCCTCTTTCGGCGAAGCTCTCTGAAGCGTTCTTCATTTCGTCACCCCTGGACCCGATGCATATCAAAACACACATATTAATTTTCACACGTAAAACACCAGTGTCTCTACCATAATCTCGGGACCTTGAAGTGCTGAGTAGAGCATCCAGCGGATCCGACCGTCGGATCCAATCGGGTGGCTGGGAATTCATGTCATCGACCGCGCACCTTTCTCGAGTAAAATCCGAAGCGAGCTTCTGAAGGTGCAGTTGGAATTCCCCTACACGGTCTATCAGGCCCTGGTGATCTATTTGCTGCTGGCGATCGGTTGGAAAGGGGAAGAGCTCGCTCACCTGGAGGCTCAGGCCCTGGGTCCAGTCCTCGGATTCATGCTGACAGGATTCATTACGAATTTCTTTATCGGGATCATCGCCTACTTCCTGCTCAGCATACTGACGAAGATGCGTAGGATCGACAAAGCGACGGTCGCGGGCTATTACGGCTCGGATTCGGCGGGAACCTTCGCGATTTGTGCAGGCGTGCTGACTCTGAGTACGATTCCATTCGATACCTACATGCCGGTGATGTTGGCGGTGATGGAGATCCCGGGCTGCCTCGTGGCTCTCTACCTGGTCTCGAGGCTGCGGCAGTCGGGGATGGATGCGCTCGGCAACATGCCGGATGAACCCGGGTATGCCCCCCGGGCCACTCGGCGAATCGCCCCTACCTCTCACGGTCATGTTGACCCCGACATCGAGGAAGTCAAAAAGCTCTCGCTCGAGACCATGGAGCACCCTGACGAGGAGACATCCGTCGCACCTCCCAAGAGGAATGCTGGGATTTTCAGCAAGAAGCTCCTTCATGAAGTCTTCTTGAATTCAGAACTTTACCTGCTATTCGGCGGGATCACCATCGGATTCATCAGCGGCCTTCAAGGGGTCAAGGTGACGAAGGATGACGACAAGCTCTTCATCGACCTGTTCCAAGGGATCCTTTGCCTCTTCCTCCTTGAGATGGGCATGACGGCCTCGTGCAAGCTCAAAGACTTGAAGACGGCCGGAGCGGGGTATATCGCGTACGGTCTGCTTGCCCCCAACTTGTTTGCCCCGATCGGAATCGTCATCGCCCATATCTACAGCATGTTGACGGGGACCCACTTTGCTCCCGGGACCTACGTCCTCTTCGCCGTGCTCTGTGGCGCAGCGTCGTACATTGCCGTCCCGGCCGTGCAACGGTTGGCCATTCCCGAGGCCAGCCCGACTCTCCCGTTGGCCGCATCACTGGGTTTGACCTTCTCCTGGAATATGACCATAGGGATCCCGATCTACATCGAGATCGCCTCCGCCATCCAGCATCTCTGGCCCATCCGCTGAGCCGGAGCTTGCACAGCCTCGCTCAATCGACACGCTCGCGCCGAGATCGAAGCTCGAATATGGCCTGAAATGTAACGACGATCGCCGCGAGTCTCAGGCACTCGCGGCAATCGTTTCGTTGCGGCTCGCCACTTTTATCCCCATCCTTCCGAGGCTGAGCACCATCTTCAACCGTCCAAACCCCGGCGGTTGCGATTCGATCTCGCCACTTTCCAGTCCTTGATCCGGATCCGGTGCCGTTACCTGGCGAAACGACGCTAACTGAAGTGGGCAGGCAAATTACCGCCTCGCGGGGCCGGTCCACAGGTCGCTATGATGCTCATGCGGTGCATGAGTGGTCGTGCAGCGGTTGCAATGCTTCCGAAAGAAAGTGCTCCATCACCTGAGGAGAGTACGATGCGCCAGTTCGGCAGACTGTCCGTGGCAATTCTCGCCGTATTCGTGATGTCGACGACGGCTGATGCCCAGAGCCCGGGACGTGGATTCGGCTTCGGCTTCAGCGGAAGCCTTGGACTCATTCGGAACAACGGGGTTCAGAAAGAGCTGAAGCTGAGCGATGAGCAGGCGGAGAAGGCGACCAAGATCGCCGAAGAACTCGGCCGAAAGATGCAGGAAAAGCTGCGAGACCTTTCCCAGGACGAACGACGTGAAAAGTTTGCCTCGGTCTCCCGGGAGATCAACGACGAGGCCAAGACCGCTCTGAAAGGCGTCTTGAGCACGGAACAGTCGACCCGGCTCGACCAGATCACCTTGCAGCAAAGGGGAATCGAAGCCTTCGCCGACTCCCAGGTCCAAGAAAAGGTGAAGTTGACCGAGGAGCAAAAAGACAAGTTGAAGGAAATTGGCGCGAGCGCTCGCAGCCAAATGCAAGAACTCCGCTCGGGCTTCCGGGACGATTTCGAAGGGACAATGCAGAAGTTCACCACGCTTCGTAAGGAGTCGATCGAAAAGGCCATCGCTCTTCTGAACGATGACCAGAAGAAAACCTGGAAAGAGCTAACCGGCGAACCGTTTGAGGTCAAGTTCGAGCGGCGTCGTCCGAACAACTGAGTAAGCCCCCTTACCGGCGCCGAAACGAAAGACGATGCAAAACGAGGCGTACCTTGGAAAACCAGGGTACGCCTCGTTCGCTTCGACCTGCGGCAACGTGGTGCTGCAAACTCTCAATCTCAATTCCTGGCCGCGGACCGCAGGCCAGCTCGCCATCAGTCAGTTCAAACTCTAGCTTTCGATCTCACCAGGGTCCCCAGACTCGGAGTTGGGTTCGACTTCCTGGCCAGCATGGCGAATAGCTCCTCCCTTCCGATCGCGGACGAGCAACGAATAGAGACAGGGGAGAACGAAGAGGGTTGCCGGCTCGCCAGCCAATAGTCCCCCCAAAATCGCGCGTGCCAGCGGCGCGTTGGCCTCGCTGCCCCGTTCGAGAGCCAAGGCGCCGGGGATCATCGCGAAGAACGCTGCAACCGCAGTCATAGTCACAGGGCGGACACGGATCGAGGCTGACTTTCGAATCGCTTGAGTGGGTGTCAGGCCTTCCTGATGCCGCAGTTCCTGGGCAAAGTCGGTCATCAGAACAGTATTGGCAACCTTGATCCCCACAATGAATATGAATCCAAGGAGCGACTGTATGTTGACCGCCGTTCCCGTGAAATAGAGCATCGGCAAGATGCCGACCAAGCAGATCGGCACCACGAGCATGACGGTCAGAGGGACGATCCATGACTTGTCGAGCGCTACCATGAGGAAGTAGATCAAGACCGACGCGCCGACCAGTCCAAAGCCGAGATCGCGGAATGTCTCCTGCATCCGAGAATATTCACCGCTCAGGACGATCTTTGAACCTTTCAGTAGCGTTTTCGAACTCGAACGCGGATCATAAGCAGCCCAGGTCCCTTTCTCCGCTTGAATGCGCTCACCGAACTTCTCGATCACTTTCGTGACATCGTCGGAGACGTGTCCCAGGTCTCGGCCGTAAACGCCCATCGTGAGGTCGATCGTCGGCTGAATGTTCGAGTGCGTGACTTCCGTGGGGACCGTCGTCCGTTGCAGCGTGACCAAGTTGCTGAGAGGCACGACCGTCTTTCGAACATCTTTGCCAGTAATGGGAATGTTCATCAGAGTTTCGATCGAGCGAATATCCTCTTCAGGATATTGGACACCCACGAAGTATTGGTTGCCGCCGACAGGGTCGATCCAGAAGTTTCGCTTGTTGAATTGGATACTCGAATTGAAAGCAGCAACGACGTTCTTCATGACGTCGACCTGAGTCAGTCCGAGGTCAGCGGCTTTGGCCCGATCGACATTGATGACGTACTCGGGGTAGTCGAGCCGTTGCGTGATCCGGGCATCGACCACACCGTCGATTTGGACAACCTTCGCGTGGATCGCTTCGGCGATCGATCGCGCGATCTCCTGATTCCTGCCCGTAATGCGAACGTTGATCGGCGTCGATTTCCCTTCATTCATGGCGCCCCGGATAAGGCCGCCGGAATCAAAGCTAAAGTCCATATCGTCATACTGATGGCTCTTGAGCAGCCCTGTGCGAAGCTGGTGGACGTATTGTTGCGCCGAGCGACTTCGCCCCGGGGTAAGTTGTACCTTGATCACCGCATCCATAGGGCCCGCATTCGGCGTATAGGCCGCCGACCAGTCGGCGTTAACCCCCAGTTCGGAGATGACCAGTTCCAGGTCGGACTTGGGGATCGTCTTTTGTATGAAGGCCTCGATTTGAGCAATCCGCCTCTCCGTCTCTTCGATCCGGGTACCACTGGGCGCACGGGCGTAGAGTTCGAATGCCCCCGCGTCGACCTCGGGGTAGAAATCGCGCCGCATGATCGGCCACATGACGACAATCGTTCCTGCGAGCAGGCCGAAGCCGATTCCCACGACCAGGATCCGGTGTCTCAGGATGACATCAAGCCACCGAGCATAGGCTTCGAAGGCTCCGTCCACCGACCGCATCCAGCCGCCGTAGATTCGTGCGAACAGATTCTTGCCGCCCGTCGGGCCGTTGCCACCCCCCTCTTTCTCGTCGAGATTCTCGAACTCCGCAGCAGCCGTGTGCTCGGCATGAGGCTTGAGCCAATGAGCGCAGCAAGTGGGGACGAGTGTGCGCGAGAGAAGATAAGCGGAGCACATCGCGAAGGCCACGGCATAGGCCAGCGGACGAAAGAGAAATTCTCCCATGCCTGGCATGAGGGCCAAGGGAGCAAGAACCAAGAACGTGCAGAGGGTCGAGACCAGTTCCGGAAGCGCCACCTCACTCGCCCCGAGGAAGGCGGCTTGCGAGGCGTCGGCTCCTAGCCCCAGGTGTCGATGCGTATTTTCCAGGCAGATGACCGCGCTGTCGACCATCGGGCCGATCGCCATCGTCAACCCAGCGAGCGTCATCACGTTGATCGTCTGCCCCGCGACATACAACCCGATGATCGCCGACAAGACCGAAATCGGTAGCGTCATCACGGCAATCGCGGTCATCCGCCACTGCCCGAGGAACAGGAGGATCGTCATCGAGCAGAGGATCGCCCCCAGCACCCCTTCTTGCACCAGGCTCGCGATCGACTGCCGCACATAAACGGATTGGTCCATCACCAATTTGAGCTCAATTCCGCCACGAGTCAGCCGGGACGTGAAGTCTTGCAGCGAATTCTTGACGGTGTTGACCACACTCAACGTGCTGGCACCGAGCTGCCGGTAAACGGGGATGTACACTTCTTTCTTGCCGTTGATGCGAACGATATTCGTTTGAATGAACGCGGTGTCGGCCGGAGTCGCCACGTCCCGAAGAAAGGCCGTGTTGCCGAGTTGAGACCGGAGCGGAATCGTTCCCATATCGGCCGCGAGGTCGAAGAGCGAGTTGGAGTCGAGCGCGTAGTCGGTCTTGCCGATCTTGACGTCACCGGTCGGCAGGAAGACGTTGTAGTTATCGAGGGCTTCCATCACGTCTAGCGGCGAGAGACCCCGCGCTTGCATCCTCTGCCGGTCAAGATAGGCCAACACCGCTCGGATCTTGCCGCCGTAGACCACCGGGGCGACCGCACCGTTGACGCTCATCAGCATGTTGCGGACTTCGTAACGACCAACGTCGTAGAGGATCGATTCGTTTTGCGAGCCATCGGGACTATCGACCGCAACGATGCCGACCGGGGTTACACTGGTGGGATCGAAGGGTAAGACGACTGGGGGCAGCGTCCCCGGGGGCAACGAAGGGATGGCCGCGAGGGCTAACGAATTGACCTGTGTCAACGCTCCGTTGGGGTCGATATCACCCCGGAAATAATTGCGTACGATGCTGGCGCCAACGATCGAGCGCGACTCTTGCCGGGAGGTGCCGGAGGCCTGGCCAACCCAACGCTCCATCCGGTTCGTGATATCCTTCTCGACGCTGCTCGCGGGCATTCCACCGTAGAACGTCAAAACCTGAACCGCCGGGCTCTTGAAAACCGGTAGAATATCGATCGGGATCCTCGAGGCCGAAACGGTGCCAAGGAGGACCAACGTCAGGCACAAGACGGTAACGGCATACGGATTCTTCAAAGACGCGCGAATTAGTCCGTTCATGGCCCCACGAGTTCCTGGTATCGAGGAGGAAAGGGCACAACCTTCACGACACGGACAACGGACTCGTCGACTCCAGGTCGAGGAACGCTCCCAAGGTTCACCAAAGTGGCGAAAGGCCGCGCCCTAGCGGTTAACGGCCAAAGACCAAGCTTGCGTCGATTGGGACGGCGCAGCCATCATGAGTTCGCGATTGCTCCAATCACATCAAAAAAAAATCCATTCATATAGGCAAAATAATAGCCAGAACGGCTCTTTGCGCACTCGATCCACCTTGAGTCAAACATCCGCTCTTTCCATGATATCAAGCCCCTTTGACCAGTCAACGAAGGCGCACTCCCTGGCAGGACTCATCTCCTCACTCCATCACGGAGAGGAGGCTCCGAATCTATTAATCCTTGAGTCGCGCGAGCCGCATTACTTTGCGGCAAGGCGCGACGCACATTCTTCAGTCTCCGCTCAGAAATGACGAACTCTTGGGGATGTGGAGTGAAGCAGGTCTGGGCCAAGCAATCGAGTTGACCACAGCGCTACCTTCAATGGGAGCTCATCGCGGGAGGGAAGTGGGATGAGTGTCGCCAAAGGACGGGCATGGGCCTCGATAGATCGATGCGGAATCCGGCTCCGTTCCACGACGATCGGTTCCATCATAATGTTGGCGGGAGCATTCGGATGCTCATCCCATCGTCCTTCGGAATACCGAGGGGGGCATCCATTCCGGAACCACTTCCCACGAAGCGGGCAAACAGCTCCCACGCTGGGGCACGACTTTCAGGCTGTCCCTCCTGGTCAGACGATCCCGGCATCCGGCCTCGGCGTCGACCTCGTCCAGGAAATTTCCTCGGCTCAGGGCGACTCAGCGCTGATGCCAACTCGCCTGGATCCGTAGATCGATGCCTGCGGTCGTTTCCATCTCAAAGCCGATTGCCGGACCCGCCATTGGAATGCTTGCTCCGAAGATCCTCATCAGGTCCCAATAAAGAAGACATCGAGGTGCAGAGAAACGACACCCGAATTGCCTATCCATCCCATTTTGCCAAGATTTGCCGAGAGACGGCGCAAATCACCCCCCAAAAAACAACAGAACGCAAATATCGCTACTTCTGCTACAGCCTTCCCGAGGCACGACCGATAGTCACAAGAACCTAGGTCAAGGAATGTTCTGGGGCGCCTTCCCCGGAATGAGTGGGAAGGGGCGGCAACACTCCATGCAGTACCTCATTTGGAGAGGGAGGGTACCATGGATCCTCCTGTTCGGAATCACCCTCTGGGCATTACTGGCGGAGGGGATTGGATTCGCACAGACCGTCCTCCCTCCGGCAAACTCCGCACCCCCTATCCCTGCTGCCGCCGTTCCTCCGCCGACGAGGCCCTCAGTTGGGACGGTTGCAGGCATCACGCGCGAGGCTCAACTCGAGGCGCGAATCCAACAGCTCGAGTCGATGGTCAGTCAACTCGCAAGCCAGGTGCAAAGCCTGTCGGCGGCCAGTGGAGGTACACCCGGATCTCTTGCCACTAACCCCGATGCCCCTTGGTCTCCTGGTTCTGGAGACGTGGGTTCGGTGGCGTCCAACGTTACCCCGTCACGGTCGGGTGGTCCCGCTGCGCCGGGACAGTCGCTTCCCTCCAACCCGGCGCCATCGTTACGCTTCGATTCACCGGCAACCTTAGATAACCGGCCCAGCGGGGTGAAGTTCGGCCCTGGTTTTGAAATCAGGACCGAGGATGAAGAGTTCTTCTTCCAATTCCACAACTTAACCCAGTTCGATTACCGCGGGTATATCCCGAACAACGAGAACCCGGTTCACGACACGTTCGCCTTCCCCCGGCAATGGTTCACGTTCAGCGGTCGAATAACCAAGCCAATCGGTTATTTTGTGTCGTTGGCAAACGGTTTCGACACCGTCTCCATACTCGACGTCTTTGTCGACTTTAATTACGACCCACGACTGCAACTTCGTGTCGGCCGATTCAAGACACCATTTACGTACGAATTCTTGGTCAAGCCGATCCAGGGTTTGATCCTGCCCGAACGCTCGGTTTTCTTCAACAATTTCGGCCAAAACCGCGACCTCGGTGTCATGGCCTACGGCCGGTTAGCGAAGGACTTTGACTACGCCACCGGTATCTTCAACGGTTCCCGAAATGGCTTTGTGTCGACGGGTGACAATAAGTGCTACTCGGCCTTCGTCAATTGGAAGCCGATGGGGAGTCATGAAGGCTCGATCTTCGAGAACTTCAACATTGGCGGCTCGGTCTTCGCCGGAAACCACAATACGCGCACTCCGTCCCCGCAAACACTCCGAACCATTGTTGCGATCTCGGGGAACGCGGTGGCGGGAGTGCCGTTCTTGAACCTCAACAACAATGTCCGCGAGTCGGGCCCAACGGCCTTCTGGGACCTGCACGCGGCCTGGTATTACAAGCAGTTGGCGTTGATTGGGGAATGGGGCAGCGGTTTCCAAGACTATGTTCTGAATACAAGTGCTCATAACCGAACCCACCTCCCGATTAGCAGCTTCTACGTCGAATCGGGTTACCTGCTCACCGGTGAAACTAGAAGTGGCCTCGGCGTCGTGAAGCCGCGACATCCCTTCGACTTGCGAAAAGGTAAGTTCGGGATCGGTGCTTGGGAACTCACCGGACGTTATCAATACCTGGATATCAGCAACCAGGTGTTCACACACGGGTTGGCCGACCCCAACTTGTGGGCCAACCGAATCTCACTCGTTGACGTGGGCTTCAACTGGCATATGACCCAGTATCTGAAGTTCATGTTCATGTGGGAGCATGCCGAGTTCAACAACCCTGTCCAGTACTCCCCTGGGAAACGGGCCCTCACGAACGACCTGTTCCTCGCTCGTCTTCAGCTCTACTTCTAAACCCATGGATCGACCCCGGGGCATCACTTCCTTCCTCCGTGAGAAACCCAACCGGCCCGGCCCTGAGGCCGTCGTTCCTCTGCCAGAGAGTACGAGCTGCCTTGGCTGATTCTTCCGGATGCGGCGAACGGACAAGTTCAGCCGTTCCACCCTCGCAGGATCACCGCGAGCCTACGGCACAAACGAAGTCCGCCAGACGACCAGTGTGACGATCGCGATACCTCCCGCCACCACAATCATGGTCAACGTGGCTACCGCACGCGAGGCTGGTTCATATCGTCCGGCATCGATCGATCGCCGGACCCGCTCATAGCCCCAACCGGCACTAGCAGCGCAGATTGTACCGATCAATAGAAAAACAATGCCGGCCAGAATGAACTCGTGGCCGCCTGCGGTCAATCGTGCGTTGTCCGGCGCCCTGAGTGCAGCGATTTGCCCCAAGAATAACCCCATACGGGCGAGCACAAAACCAAGTCCAATCAAGGCCAAAGCCGTGCGCATCCAGGCCAGGAACGTTCGTTCGTTGGCGAGATGATCGCTCGTCCAGCGCTGCCCCTGAACCTTCGGTGCGGGTGAAACGCCGTCCTCCGACACGCCATGTCTCCTGTTCTCAGGAAGGGAAATCTGTTCACACGAACGAGTATTCTCTTGTCCGAAATGAGGGAATCCCCGATCGTGACCAACCTATCGTAAACCCCTCTTTCTACACCCAGAAAGGGAACTGTCTGAGTGCCTGCAAAATGGGGGCCATCGACGTCCTTCCACGAACCGAAAGCATGATAACAGGCGTCGATGGGCCTCACGGTACGGCAGGTCGAGGCGCAAAACCGATTCGTGACAGTGGCCGAGTGGAATCAGGCCAATCCTCAAAACGAGGCCTACCGCATCGTCGATCTGACGACCGCCTACGCCAAGTAAGGACAGAGGAGGAGGTTCGATGGATCTCATCCTCCCGAAACCTGAGGCGTACCGCGCCTCCGTTCCGACGCTTCTGCGCCAGAAAGTTACCGAACGACGCGCCGTGATTGGCGAGGCGGCGATTGCGCTTGAGGGGAGTTTGTGGAGGTTTCGGCTCTTTTCTCTGAACCGTCGACGACGACCGGAATCCCATCGGCGATGCCAGTTCGGTTCGTGATGACCTCATCCTCGACGTGAATCCCCTTCAGAATCTCGACCCGGATTCCGTTGTCGATTCCGACGGTGACAGGGACCTCGCGAGCACGCCCGTTCTGGACGACGAACACCGAAGCCGTTGCCCCTTTCCCCTGCGCCGAAAGACACCTGGTGGGAATCGTCAGGCTCGACGTATCTTGTTCGAGGATGATCGTGGCGATCCCATACATTCCTTCGCGGAGGACGCCCGTGGGATTCTCGAGATCGACCTCCGTGCGCATTGTGCGGCTATCCGCGACCTCGGTGAAGGAAAAGCGAGAAACGGTGCCCTCGAACTTTTGATCGGGCAGTGCGTCGAAGGTGATGATCGCTTTGTCACCGACGTTGGTGTAGGGCACATCTCGGTCGGGGACATACGTCACCACGCGCATCTTGTCGGTGCGCGCGACGGTCAACAGCGGTTGCTCCATTCGTCCTTCGGTCGCCGCTCGTATAAAGTCGCCGATGTGGTAACTCCGTAGCGTCACGACCCCGTCGTACGGGGAAATGATTTTCGTGTAGTCGACGAGCACACGATCCCGGGCGAGAGTCTCGGCATTGACGTCGACACTGGCCTTGGCCTGGCCGAGGTCGGCCTTCGCTTGATCGATCCGAGCGGCCGCGGCGCTGAGTTGGGCCCTGAAGGAGATGACCTCGGCCTCGGCGGATCGTTCCTGGGCGAGTGCCGCATCATAGTTTTCCTCGTACTCGTCGACGACCTGCTGAGGCACGGCTTTCCGCGCCAGGAGGTCGCGGTAGCGCGTCAACTCTTTTTGACGGTACTTGCGCTTGGCTGCGAAGCTGGCGACATCGGCCTCCGCCTTGGCAACCGCGGCCCGGGCGGCCTGTTCATCGGCTTGCACCGTCTTAACGCGCGCCTCGGCCAGAACCACGGCGGTCTTGGCTTCTTTCAGAGCCGCGGCGGCCCGTTCCGCATCTAAGACGAGTTCCGGGTCGTCAATTTCCGCAAGAACCTGTCCCTTCTTCACCCGACTGCCGATATCGACGGCCTGTGTCTTGAGATAGCCGGAGACCTTGGCGTAGAGGTCGGCATGCTCGAACGAGTGCACCGAGCCAATCTGCGACGACGTGCGTGTCAAACCACCGCGCGAGGGATGGACGACATCAACGCGTGTGGCATCCGGCTCCGGAGAGGCTTCCGTCGAGGGATCTCCAATCTCGGTGGGTGCCTTCGAGTCGTGAGAACGACTCCAGCCGTAATAGCCGATGGCAAGCAACCCTGCGATGAGGATCGGGATCCCGAGCCAACGCCTTTTCCCTAAGCTTTTTCGCGGTTCCGGGTGAGACGACTGAGGTTTCGGATCGACATGCGTGGACACGTGCGACTGACCTCCTCGCCTCAAAGACGCGATGATCTGCGAACGATGCCCTTGCGGCCTCCGAGAGAAAGTGAAGCGATGCGACCAATCCGCGTCGCGTCGTCTTGGCGCATCGGGATCAGACGCCGACACTTCCGAGCAGACGGCTCCCCGCATCCGATCTCAGTATAACGCAAGCCGCGCCCGTTGGCATGGCCTCAGCATATCGAAATCGACCGTCCAAAAGCGTCGATCATCGAAGTCGACCTGTTCCTTCAACCAGTCGGATTGAACGTCCGGTCTCGAGGTCATTCCAGGCCTCTTTCCGGCCCGACGGCCATGTGACTTCGACGTTGTCGATGCGTCGGGCCTTCCCCAGGCCCAGAAATAGCCGATGGTCGGACGCCGAGAGATAGCTGCCCCCAGCAACAACCTCCCGGACGAGAACGCGCTCTCCCACCGTAGCCCGAACACGCGCTCCAGTAGGAGCGGAGGAAGATCGGGGAACCAGATCGAGGACCAGCCAATGTCCACCCGAAGAAGTATTTCGCAGAATGGCGGCGGGAGCGTTGAGCACGTTCACGACTAGGTCGGGACGTCCGTCATGGTCGAGGTCTCCGACGGCAACGCCTCGCCCAAGGATCGGCCGCCGGAACCAAGGCCCCGCGGCGCTCCCAACGTCGAGAAGCTTGCGGCCCTCATTCCGCATCAAGGTCGGTCGCATGTGAAACGGAACCCCCAAACGGGCCCGGTCGAGGACGTGGCCGTTGGCTTGAAACAGATCGAGCCGGCCATCACCATCGAAGTCTTCCACAGCGAGGCCGAAGCCGAGGACGCCTCGCGTGACGGCCGAGAGCCCCAGAAGGGACGACGCGTCGGCGTACTGACCGTTCCCTTGCGACCGGAACGCGATCGTCGAGCGATCGAAGAAATTGCTCACCACGAGGTCGGATTGACCGTCGGCATCAAGGTCACCGTATGCCACCCCCATGGCAGCCAGTGGTTGTCCTTGACCATCGAAGGCGACTCCAGCCTTCAGGCCAACTTCCTCGAATCGAAGGCCGCCTTGATTTTCAAAGAGCCAACAAGCCGTGCCGTCATTGGCGACAAAGATGTCGAGACGAGAATCGCCGCTGAGGTCGGCGATCAAAACTCCAAGCCCCCTTCCATCACGATCCACGATTCCGGCAGACACGGAGACGTCCGTGAATGTACCGTCCCCGTTATTGCGATAGAGGCGATCGGACTGCGCCGAGAATTCCTCGGGTCCACAGAAGTCCCGCTTTCCATCGGGGGCCGAGCAGAAGGGAGCCTTGCTCGGGTCGTATTCGAGATAATTGGCAACGTAAAGGTCGAGATCACCATCCCGATCGAGGTCGGCGAAGGCGGCTGAGGTACTCCACAACGACGACGATAGTCCCGCTTGCGCGGTGACATCGCGAAACTTCCCTCCTCCTTCGTTGTGGTAGAGTCGCTGATCGCGCCAGCCGGTGACGAAGAGGTCGTCACGGCCGTCCCCGTCGAAATCGGCGACCGCCGCCCCCATGGCATAGCTTGGGCCGGGCGCATTCGCCGTCTCGGTGGCCTCGGTGAAGCTACCATCCCGATTGTTTCGGTAGTACCGGCAAGGAGAATCCAGCTTGGCGGGTCCTGCAATGATCGGGCCGCCGTTGCAAAAGAAGAGGTCGAGCCAGCCGTCGCCGTCTCCATCGATTAAGGCAACCCCACCCCCCATGATTTCAGGAAGGTCGTGTTTGCCGCGCGAGCCGTCATCGAAACGGAACCGCACTCCCCTCGCATCAGCCGTTTCCTCGAAAGCGATCGCCGGGCGACTGGGAGCCTCGGCCTTCACTGTCGATCGGCCCACGCCCCAGAGAAAGAAAGGCAACAGGAGCCAGAGACCGGATCGCCAAGGAGTGAGACGTGAGCTCGCCATCGAGGTTGGTTTTCACTTCGAAGCCCGAATCCAGGCACGAACTTCGTCGATCGTGCTCGCCCGAATGGCCTTATCGAACCAAGCGGCGAATTCCCCCAAATCGTCAATTTCAGCAACGGCATCGCTGATGTCGTTAGGAATCGGGGAAGAAAACTTGAGATTCAAGACGCGTAGCAAGGCATCGCGTTCGCCTTCGAGCTTCCCTTCGCGTTTCCCTTCGAGTTTCCCTTCGAGTTTCCCCTCAAGCTTCCCTTCAAGTTTCCCTTCAAGTTTGGCCTCGGCCTTCCATTCATTAACGATCGCCGATTCCCGCATATTCCAACCCTCCAACTCGGCTCGCCAAACGTCCGCTCGATCGGCAAGTTCGGCAAAAACTAACGCGATTGTGGCGTAGGTTGCTTTGACCTTGGGATCTGGCTCTGTGTCGGCAATCTGTTTCCAGTCGTTGATGATACTCCGATCCTCCGCTCCCCGCATCAGGGAAACCCAAGACAGGAGAGAACGAGACGTTCGACCGGCGGCGATGCCGTTCAAGGTCAGCTCAGCCTCTTCTTCACGCAATGTGCGCACGGTCGCCGAGAAAAGCAGGGACGGGGTTGCCAGATTCGGTAGTGTCATCTCGAGTGTTCCGATCTGCCGGCCTCCCGTCAGATTCACCAAGGCCGCAACCACTGCAAACTTCTCGCGGTGATTGGAACCGTGACGTAATCCCCTTCGGAGTCGCGCCAGGTACTCCAGAAGTCGATCGAGCATGTCAGGTTCGGGATCGGTCTGAAACTCCGTGACCAGAGCCCACCATGGTCCCGACACCGGATTTGCAGCGAGTTGAGCCACCGTGTCACACACGCGGTCGGCCTCACCGGGGAACGGAAGCGTTCTCGTGTCGAGCCAGCCTTGAAACGACACGGAACTCTCCAACCCGGGAATCAACCAGCGGAAGAATCCGGCCGGATCGAATTGGACAGCAAATCGGGCCGCCTGGTCGAAGACGTTGACCGCCAAGAGAGATTTCCTCTTTCCATCAAAGCCGAGTCCAAATCGTGACTGAAGCTCACGTCGCCATGAGACTGTACCTTGTAGATCCGGTTCGACACACCGGGGTCTTCTTTTATGAGCTGTTGCCCCTGGATGGATGAGCGATACGATTGAACATAAAACTTAGTCATCGTCCGGGGACCGGCCATGCTCGGTTTCGTCTTGCTCGCCTGCTCCGGCCTGATTTCGAATACCCCCGTTCCTCGTCCCGACACGGCTCGTGACCTCGCAAGTTATGAGGCGGCTAATCGCAAGGTAGGTCGTGATCCGGATGCCCACGTTCGGCTCGCATTATGGTGCGAAGCTCACGGGCTCGGAGCCGAGCGGCTCAAGCATCTCGCGCTTGCGGTTTTGAACAATCCCTCTCACGCTTCCGCGCGCGGACGGATGGGCCTCGTCAACGATAAGGGCCGCTGGCAACGTCCGGATCTGATCACAGATCAGATCAAGAAGGATGGCGAACGAACCGCCGCCTTGGCCGAGTACAATGCCCGGCTCGCTCGTCTGACCAACACGGTCGACGCTCACTGGCGGCTCGCGACCTCTGCCCGAACACGAAGAGCCGGCCTACGATTGCCCGAGTGTTACGGGAATTTCGACCTCTCGACCGCCGCGGATCACCTTGAGCTTCACGACATCGCCAGGAGAGTGCGACTCGACCTCGGTGAGCAGTTCGTCGACGTTGTGCACACGTTTGCCGTCCACGGCCACGATCACGTCGGCCGACGCAGGGTCGAGGCGACGTACGAGCGAGGAACCCCAGCGCGTCACTTTCATCTGGATGGGCCGCACCCCAGCCTGTTCCGCCGGGCCATTCTCCAAGACGCCGAGAACGACCAGCCCTTCGTTGGTCGTGAATACTCGCGTAATCCCCAGATCGGCGCGAATCACACGCCCATGTTCAATCAAGGGCTTGATGATTCGTTTGATCGCGCTGATCGGCACGGCAAAGCTGATTCCCGCCGACTGCCCCACCTGGCTGATGATAGCCGTGTTCATACCGATCACTTCACCGCGCGAATTCAGGAGCGGCCCTCCCGAATTACCCGGGTTGATGGCCGCATCTGTCTGGATGATCCCCTTGATCATCCGCCCGTTCTTGGCGCGCAGGGACCGGTCGAGGCTGCTGATGATCCCCGTGGTGAGGGTTCTCTCCAATCCGAATGGATTTCCCAGTGCCAGGATCTTCTGTCCGACCAGGAGGCGGGATGACTCGCCCAAGGCCACAGGGAAAAGGCGGTCGGCCGGAGCCTGGACCTGGATGACCGCGACATCGTTGGATGCGTCCGCTCCGATGACGCGAGCCTCATGCGTGGTTCCATCGAAGAGGGTTACCTGGACCGATTCCGCATCCTCGACGACATGGTAATTGGTCAGGATATGGCCTTGGCGATCGATCACAAAGCCCGAGCCCGTTCCACTGCTCGTCTCCTCACCGAAGAAGTCGCCGCCTTGGGAGGCCGTGGTGATGTTGACGACGCTTTTGTTCACGGCTTCATAGACACGAACGTTGATCTGCTCGTCGCGATCCATGCTGTTGAGGAGGTCGGCCGGAAGCGCAGGTGGGGCCACGGCAGGGAGTCGATAGTTTTCCTCCCGGGGGACTCGGGCGGGGGCCGCAGCTTGCTGGGGACGGACGACTCGAGGAATTCGAACCTGAGCGGGCTGACGAAACAGGCCAAGTCGGCCGCCGAAGAGCGAGAGCACGAGAATGAACGTCGCCGCCGCCGTCAGCAGATGCGCTGAGATCGTCTTCCAGGTCGACATCACACCTTATCCTCAACAGTCCTGGGCATCCTGGCCCTAAGTGCGGATCCTCAAGGCTGCATCCAGCCTTACGATCCCTGACCCATTTTAGCGAATTGTCCGCGACGGATTGAGAGCTCCTCCACCGGGGTCACGAAATCTCGAGAGCTTTTCCGTGACCGGGAAAGCCCAGACAGGAATGACGGAGGTCCTTGCTGCCGTCTGGACGCTCCGATACCCTCGCGACACAATACAACCTTCGCTTCGACCGGATCGAGACCAAAGCCCTGGGCGAAATCCGCTCGGCCGGAGGACGGCAGTTCGCCAAGAGCCGCCGAGGCCTTCGACGATCCCCGACCATAAAGAGAAGGAGTTTCTGCCGATGCCGCAACTCGACCCAAAGCCAAGGCGATTTACCGCCTGGGCGGTGCTCGTCCTGGGAGTCTTGACACTCGCCACCCCGAGAGGGGGCGTCGCCCAGGTCAGTCCTCAGGAATCGGTACGCAAACTTAAGCCTGCCGATGGGCTCGAAGCCACCCTTTGGGCATCAGAACCGTTGGTTCAGAACCCGACCACGATGGACATCGATTCCCGAGGGCGGGTCTGGATTACCGAAGGTCTCAACTATCGACTGACCCGGGGCGGAAACAAACGGTTCTCCAAGATCGAAGAGGCCGACCGGATCAAGATCCTCGAGGACACCAATGGGGACGGCAAAGCGGACAAGATGACGGTTTTCGCCGACCACATCTTCCCGGTCCCGATGGGGATCGCCGTCGAGGAACGATACAGCAAAGAAGGCAAGTACACCGGGTGCAAGGTCTACGTTGGCAATAGCCCCAACCTGCTCGTTCTCGAGGATACCGACGGCGACGACAAGGCGGACAAGCGTTACCCGCTTCTAACCGGCTTCGGTGGAGTCGACTCCGACCACGGCGTACACGGCGTCGTCCTGGGGCTCGATGGCAAACTCTACTTTACCCACGGCGACGGCTGCTGCTCGGTTCAGCACGACCACTCGGAACGCGTGCAAAACTTCGACGTTGTCGACAAGGGGGGGCGGCACGTTTGGACCGACCAATTGGCCAACACCCTCCGGGTCAACCGGGACGGCACCGAGTTTGAGATCCTCGCCGATCGACAGCGGAACGATTACGAGACGAGCCTCAACGCTTTCGGAAATATCTTCACCAGTGACAACGATGACGACGGCAACCGAGGCAGCCGCGTGATCTGGATCATGGACGGCGGCCACTACGGCTACCGCACACCGGACAGCCCCAGGCACTGGGGTGAAGAAGTCCCCGGTAACGTCCCCAAGCTGGTGGGAACCGGCAACGGCAGCCCTTGCGGGATCATGGTCTACGAGGGAAACCTGCTTCCCGACTCTTTCCGAGGCGCGGTCCTCGAAGCCGATGCCGGCACCCGTCAGATCAACCACTTTCCGATCACGCGGCACGGGGCATCCTTCCGAACCGACTACAAGGTCTTCCTCGGCAGCGACGACCCCTGGTTTCGCCCGGTCGACATGACCGCGGCGCCGGATGGCTCGGTCTTCGTCGCGGACTGGTATGATGCCGGGGTCGGAGGTCACGCCTTCCGCGATCAGGACACCGGCCGCATCTACCGGGTCGCCCCCAAAGGGGTGAAAACCAATCCGCCTCAAGCCGACTTCGCCAGTGACAGTGGCCTCATTACGGCTCTCACGTCCCCCGTCGTCGCCGCGCAAGACGCCGCTCGTCGGGCGATTATCGAACGTGCGAAGGATGCTCATGCCTCGGTGATCGGCAAGCTCCAGACGCTGTACGAGAAGGGGGAGCCGATCCATCGCGCTCGAGCGCTGTGGGTCCTGCATGCCATCCAAGGTGATGCGATCGCCAAGCAGGCCCTCAAGGATCAAGATGCTCGAATTCGCGAGCAGGCGGTCCGTATCCTCGGCCGTGATGACCGGGAGAACGGTCAGGTCGAATACAAGGAAGCCTCGGCGAAGCGTCCGGCGGCGGCGCTGGCTCATCTCGAATCGCTGCTGCCGTTGGCGGCCGACCCTGATGCCGGCGTGCGCCGAGAGCTGATCCTGGCCGTGCGAAATCTCCCCACCGAAAAAGTTGGGGAAGCGCTCAAGACGCTGGCGAAGACGTGGGACGGGCGCGATCGTTGGTATCTCGAAGCGCTCGGCTTGGCCCTGGAAAAGCGCGAGCCGAAGTTCCTGTCCGAACTCTTCGAGGGCACGCTCTATGGAAGTCTCGAGCCCGAGGGAGCAGGGGAGCCCCGAGAGGTTGCGCTCCCGCCTTACTTCCCGGTCGATCGCAACGAAGCCTTCATCGCCCAGGGGACGGCGGAGCTCCCCGCAACCGCCTTGAGCAAGACACTTGGCCTCGCCTGGCGTCTCCACCGCGATGAGGTCCTTCCCTGGCTCGGAAAGGTTGCCTCTCGGCTCGTCACTCCCGAGCTTCAGCAGGCCGCTAACGACATCGTCACCCAGACGAATACCCCTGCGGGAGCCGAAGCCGTCGCCGTCTGGGCGAGCAAAGGGCAGGATCCCTCACGACGCCGCGAGGCCTTGGTGCTGTTGTCCCGCAAACTTGATGGCGCCTGGAAGATCGCACGTGCCAACGGCAAAGTCCTCAACGTGATTGCGGAGGCATTGGACGACCCCGAGACCCAGCTCGCCGCGCTCGAGGCCGCCGCCGCAACCGGCGATTCTCGCTTCGTAAAAGCAACGCAAGAACGGATCAGCGATTCGAAAACCCCCGAAGCTGTCCGAGTGGCTGCGATCGAGGCTCTGGGGCGTTTGAACGCGCAAGCAGCGCACGGTCTGCTGTCGCAACTCATCGCCGAGACCAAGGGGAAGGGGCATTCCAACAGCCTTGCCGAAGCCGCCGTGCGAACCTTGCCTCGAACCGGGGACGCAAGTAATCGCTTGCTCGCGCTGATCACGGCCGGAGAATATCCGCTGGGCCTGCGCCGTGAAGCCCTCCGCGCGCTCACCCACCTGAACGGTGGCGGCCAGCGGGTTCTCGAATTGGCCAAGGCGAAGACGCTACCGGCCGACCTCACGACCGAGGCGACGACGATCCTCAACTCCTCCGTCGATCGCCGGGTTCGCGATGAGGCGGCCCGCGTGTTGCCGCTGCCGAAGACAAAGAGCGGCCGGCCCTTGCCTCCGTTCGGCGAATTGATTCGGCGCGATGGGAAGGTTGAACGTGGCCAGGAGATCTTCTTTGCCGCAGGAACGAAGCAAGCCGATCAGACAACCCAGATCCGTTGCGGTTCCTGCCACCGAGTGCAGGGGCGTGGCGAATGGATCGGCCCCGACCTTTCCACGATCGGCACCAAGTATGGTAAAGACGAACTCCTGCGCTCGATCCTCAACCCAAGCGCGGCGATCGGCTACAACTATCGCTCGCTGGTCGTCGGCCTCAAGGATGGTCAAGTTTTCACGGGACTTCCCGTAGAAGACGGTCCCGAGCGGCTCGTCCTCAAAACGGCGGATGGACAGCGGATCACGGTTCGCCCGTCCGAGATCGAGGAACGCGCCAACAGCGACATCTCACTGATGCCCGAAGGACTCGCGGAAACGATGGGCGATCAAGACCTGGTCGACCTACTCGCGTTCCTGTCAACGCTACGGCAGCCCGTGAGCGTGGTCGGACAGTACCAGGTGATCGGCCCGGTGAGCGAGACCAACGGTACCACCGCAGTCGACACGACCAAGAAGGTGGATCTCTCGTCGACCCTCCCGGGAGTCGGCGGCCAAAAGGTCTCCTGGCGCCGGCTTGATGCCAATGCCGAGGGGAGAGCCGACCTCACCAACATCGTCGGTGCCGATCCTCAACGCAACGCATACCTCGGCATCCCGGTTCGTTCCGCCTTCGATCAAGACGCTCGCCTCGTCCTCGACACCAAGGCCGACATCAAGGTCTGGTTCAAGGGGTCCGAATTGGCACTCCCGCCGCTCCGTGAAAACGAGCCTCGGATGATCTCTATCCGGGTTCCCAAAGGACAAACGGATCTCTTGATCCGGGTCACAGGCGGACCGAACAGCTCGATCGTGACCACGCTCGTGGCCGATCGTCCCTTGGAGTTCAGCGCCGAAGAACCCAAGAGCGCTTCGCGATGATCGCCTAAAGGACCATCGATCAAGGTTCGTTCCGAGGTACGACGAGTGTATTCAACGCACTCTTCGTGCCTCGTCTTTTTTTCGGACTGGCCTCTCGAAAACATCGGCGGCAAAAAGCAAGGTGTTCCAGACGAGCCACAGCGACAAGTGGCCAATCGATCACCGAACCTCGGCTTGATGCGTGCGAAGCCATGCGAGATCGTCAGGGAAGTTTTCCTCGATCGTCGCGGAGTCGAGGCCGAAGTCGCCAAGGCTGTATTGATGAACGCCGTGCTTGCGCGCGGGGTTCTCGGCCAGCCAGCGCCGAGCCTTGGATTCAAATTCAGGGCTGAAGTCGTAACCGAAGTGTTGATGGATCGAGCGAACGGTTCCGATCGGATTCGCGACGAACTGATCGTAAGAAACGTCGAAGAAGTGCGAGGCGTCGAGCTGGGCGCGAGCAGCCCGAGCCCGCTTGGGGCCTTCGCTTAAGCCCTGGACCATCTCCGAACCGAGTCGCCGCAAGTCGAGACGATCCGTTTGGATGCTCCGCAAGGCCGCTGCGAGGCTGCACACGGAAGGGATCACTTTGTGCGGGTCTCGGTGCATGACCACCACGCAGGCGTCCGGAAAAACCGTCAGCAGAGCATCGAGCCCGAACAGATGGGCAGGGGCCTTGGACAGCCAGTAATCTCCCCGGTATTTCCAGGAGAGAAGCTGGAGTTGCTGCTTCAGGTAGCGGTAAGGGCCGATCAGATCCTGGTCGTCGAGCCAGCGGACATAGTCGGGCACGTCGAACATGAATCCAAGCATGCCCGCGGCAAACGCATGCGCAAATAGGCCGTTGTCTTCTTCGGCACTCTCAGCTTCGAATTCGTGGGCGACCGCCAGCCGGGGAGAAAGCTGATTGAGGAACTCGACTTGCTTACGAGCCAGAGCGATGCGTGGGTCGGTTCGGTAAGTCTCACGTTGGGGAGACGGAGAGGGCTGCACGGTCTCCCAATAAAGCATGGTGCGGCAAGCGGGGTCTTGTGCCATCAGGCGATGCAGAAAGGTCGTCCCGCTTCGCGGGGGTCCCGTGATAAAGAGCGGCTTCGCGATCGGTACGTCGAGGATCTCCGGATGCCGAGTCAGGTCGGCCTGAATCCTTAATCGGTTGACCAGAAGCTGCGTGCAGTATTCGCGGAAGAAGATCCGGCCGAAAGCGTGCGCCGTGTTCTGATCGTTAAACACATCCACCAAGACCCGCAGGCCTTCGCGGAACCGGTCATCCCCGAAGTCGGAGAGTCGTGCCCGGCGCTGGGCCTGGGCCATCAAGGACTCGGGGGTGAGCCTGGGCCAGACGAGATTAAGGCGTCTGAGCAACCCCCCGACACCGTTCAGGAGCCTCATCCAACCTGGGCGCCGGGTCTCTTCCCAAATTAGTGTGGAGTTTCTGCTGAAACCATTCTCCGAGACTTCAGGAACATGCATTGATTCACTCAGTTCAGGCTTCCTCTAACGCTCGGGAAACGAGGTGATCGCCGCACTCCGGGCCCTCTAGTTTAACACGAGCCGATCCTCCGTGGAGATCCCTATCCGGGCTCACAATCAAATTTATCTTTTTCACCATCATGTAAAAAATGATGCCCAGGAGATCCTTCTGTGAAGAAGGGCATCCGGCCATTCGGGGTCTGTGATACATCACTGAATAATCCTTCGATTCATTGACATGCAGATAGCCGCCGCAGATTACAAACAGCAAGATTCGAAGACCGGCATGGAGTTCGTGCCGCCCCGATGCGCTGCTCGGTCACAAACCCGATGCGACGTCCGGAGTTGGGTGTTCCTTGAACGTGCAGTTCTGCCGTTCCGGACCTATCGAGCCGATCTTCTGGATATAAAATAATCGAAGCCCCTTCAGCGAACCCCGCCAGAAGTGAACTTCGTGCACGGTCCCTAACCGCTGTAACCGCTCGACGATGTGGGGAACCTGATCCTCCTGGAGCCGACCGGCATTGAACCCGACTGGGCGTAAGAACCAACCACGACCAAGCCATTTGCTACACCTGGAAGCAGTGTTCACACTGGACGTTGAGAAAACCTTCATGAGAACCAGGCAGAGCAAGGTCGGCTCGTGGCTATTGACGACGACCCGGTCTCGGGCCAGTTCGGCGACCAGGGCATCCCAGTCTGCGGCCCGCTGCTTCAGCCGGACCAGATAACCCAAGGCCACCCCGAACACCAAAACGGCCGCCAATAGATGTCGCACGCCAAATCGGAATCGCCCCCGTCTCGGGTTCGATGCGATACCCTGGCGGATTGACTCGTTCATCGTTGTCTTACTCCGAGCCACAGTCCTACCCGCCCCACACAACAATCGGATTCGTCGGTCGAGACAGAATCTTGTAGAGGAGGTGGCATGACTCCTTGCTTTGTCCATTGCCCAAACGTGGGATACACTTGAGGGTTCAGAATCGACGGGTTCCCCTGTGTATCCGAACCTTTCCGAGACTGAGAACGTTGTCCGACCTCGCCGAGCCATCGAAACCGCGCGTATCCGTGGCGATCCCTTGTTTCAACGAGGCCGCGGCGATCGCCACCGTGGTCGCTTCGTGGCGGGCTGCGCTCCCCTCTGCGGAGATTGTGGTGTTCGACAACAACTCACGGGATGAGACGGGGTCCATCGCCAGGCAGGCCGGAGCACGTGTGGTTGAGGTTCCTCGCCAGGGGAAAGGGCACGCGGTTCAAGCGATCTTTGCCGAACTGTCGAACCGTGATGCGGTGATCATGGTCGATGGTGACGGCACCTATCCGGCGAACGCGGTCGGGCCGATGCTCGCCGCGGTGTTGAACGGCTCTGTCGAGATGGCCGTTGGCGCGCGCCGGCCGGTCGCCGAGGTAGGGGCCATGACGCCCGTTCGAGGGGTGGGGAACCTGCTCATCCGAGGCGCGTTCCGCGTCCTCATCGGGCGAGGAACTGGCGACCTCCTCTCCGGTTACCGGGTCTTCAGCCGCCGCTTTCTCAGGTCGGTCTCGCTTCGTTCCGAGGGATTTGAAATCGAGACCGAACTAGCCAGCGAGGCCGTAGCCCAGCGGCTCAAGACACGCGAATTCGCGGTTCCCTACCACCCTCGTATCGCCGGCACGACCAGCAAGCTCAACGCCTTCCGTGACGGCCGCCGGATCTTGGCCGCGATCATCGCCCAAAGCCTGCGGCTCCGTCCTTGGAGGCCGATTCTCCTGGTTGCCTCCGCCTTAGCCGTCATCTTCCTGGCAATCGCCAAAATCGGCGCGCATCCCTAATCTCAAAACGCGCCCCCTCGGACAACGAACAGAGGGAGCGATCTCCGCGGGTTTGTCCTCAGTACCCCTCGGCATGGCTGCGCAGCTCTGCGACTCCGGCGCTGCGGAGGCGTCCGCTTTGCGGGTCGATGGGGCAAGCCAGGCGTTCGCGAATGCGACGAACCTCCGCGCGGTCCCTGTGCGATGGTGCGACTTTGCCACAGCAGACCCCGACGGCAGCGCGTCGCCACGCCCCGACGATAGCGCGTCGCCACGCAAGTACTCGCTCGGATCCACTTCCCTGAGTCGACTAAGGCACTAGCTCTGTTCGCGATTTCCACTCCATCACCGGGTGTGGCGCAACTGGCGACGAATGCACCAGCCGTGAGAATTCCATCGTCATCGGCTTAACAAATTCGTTCACTCAATCCTTTCTAAATTGGAATTTATGAAGATAGGGGCTCTCATGAATCGCCAACGACGTGTAAAGTCGTGCGATCGACCGTGTCATGGCGCGAGGTAGTGAGGCGACGCCGCCTTTCGAGGAATTCGCCGGTCGATCGTCAGGGACGAGGAGATCACAGATGACGGCGAGGTGGCTTCTCTGGTCGTTGATTGCTGTCGCAACGGCACTTCGAATGCTCTGCGCGAGCAGTGTCGGAGCATATTCCAACGAAGCGTATTATTACATGTACGCACAGCATCTTGACTTGAGCTATTTCGACCATCCGCCGATGGTTGGTGTTGTTTCGGCTTTGGGGCTGAGACTGATGGGATCCGTCGCTCCGATATTCGGGCTCCGGTTCGGCTTCGTGTTACTTTTCGCTGGCTCGAGCTGGCTCATGGCCAAGCTGACGGCACGGTGGTTTGGAAGCCGCGCGGCGATCACCGCAACATTAGCTCTCAATACCACCATCTTTTTCGGACTCGTGTCGGGAATCATCGCATCACCCGATGGTCCGCTCCTCTTCTTCTGGCTCCTGACACTGAATCGTCTGGCACTCGCACTGGAAAAGCCGGAGGACAAATCTGTTTGGTGGACCGTGGGATTGGCCTGGGGTGGGGCTCTATTGAGCAAATATCACGCGGTCCTGCTCCCCGTTGGTTTCGCGTTGTATCTACTCTTGCGCCCGTCGGCACGACGGTGCCTACGAATGCCAGGTCCTTACCTCGCGACCTTGACGGGGCTCATACTTTTTACGCCGGTGATCGTTTGGAATGTGAGACATGGTTCGGCCTCGTTTCTCTTTCAAGGGGGTCGCGTCGGAGGATTCCGCGGGTTACAACCCGCCACGTGGGTCGAGGCACTCGTTGCCCAAGCCCTCCTCTTGAGCCCAGGGATCTTTGCCGGCCTGGTCATCGTCTCAACCAAGTTGTTGCGCCGCGGGTACAAGACTTGGAGCAACCCGGAGCTTTTCTTGGTGTGTCAGGCCGTCCCCGGCCTGGTCCTTTTCTTGGGCGTGGCCACGTTTCATAGAATCATGCCGCACTGGCCGCAGATTGGATTTGTGGCTCTCTTCCCCCTCCTGGGTGAAGCCTTGCTGAAACGGCTCGAGATCGCTCCAGTCCGCGCGCGTCGAGAGATCGTAGCAATCGCGATCACCCCTGCAATGCTGGCCTTTGTGTTCGTAATCCAAGCCCAAAGCGGCCTGTTCCAGGACAAGCAAGGTCGGCTCTTCGGTCTTCTACCCCCCTCCGCCGATCCCACGATCGACACCGTCCGTTGGAATCAAATTGCACGTGAACTCAAGACCCGGGGCCTTCTCAACGAACCGAACACTTATTTATTCACAGATTATTGGCTTTTCAGCGCCGAACTTGCCATGGCGACACAAAAGCCTTGGTCCGTTGCTTGCTTTAACCGGGATGCTCGGAGTTTCACATTCTGGAGCGACCCTACTGAGTGGGTCGGGCGTGACGGAATCTTCGTAAAAGTTGACAACACATATACGGAAGCACTCTCTTACTCGCCCTGGTTCACGCGCATCGAGCCTCTGGCCGAATTTCCCATCGTTCGTGCAGGGGTTCCGCTACAAACAGTCAGGCTTTATCGCTGCGTTCGCCAGACCGACCTTTTCCCGTTTGGGTACCAAGGCCCGGGACTGATTCCTCGGCCGGAACCTCGCAAGCGGGGCGACTTATCGCGGCCAAAACGGGTGGGCAACTGTCGCCATGGAAAAGGCCTTCGCCGACACCATAGGTGGAGAAACCCGACGGTAGAGCCGGGGGCTAACCAAGCCCAGTCACAAGACGATCGTCAATTTTGGATTCCTTGCTATCAGCGACGACCATGGAAGTCTGCACCGACGTCCGTTCTACCGGTATGGAACCGCGCTCTCGTCAACATTCGCACGGGTGACACCGACCTCGATCGTCTCGGCCGAATGACCAACCCAAGCGAGCCGCAACCGACGTCACCGTCCCATCGTCCTGAACGCGACCACCGAGCGAGGCGAACCCATCGCCGACTGCAGACTCATGGCTCTGAGACCATTGAGGGAAATCCTCCTGCGCGGTCTCTGAAGGCCCTCGATCACGAACACCTAGGGATTGACCGCGTTCGGAGAAATGGAAGCGAATTTGGGATCGACGTTGGAGTCATGGAGAATTTGCCAAGATGATTTCCGCGCAAACACTCACATCAAGCTCCACCGTTGCTCTCTTGAGCGGTTATCGCTTGGATAGCCCACACTCAGGCCAGAGAGTGACCCTGTGGCTCGAAGTAAGTCAAGAGGCCGGTGGGATGGCAGTGGCGGCTTGTCCACCCGTGGGCCAAGGCTGGCGCCACTGGTGGACAAGCCACCAGTGCCACCCCATACGGCCATCTACATGGCATTGGTTGATGTTGCGTCCCACACAGAAATCCTGGGGATTTCCTCAGATCTTCCGGGATTTCGTAGGCGATCCCATCGCAATCCGCTCTAATTCGCCCGGCGTGTGCCGAGCGAGCCGAGAGCCTGTCGAAGCGCATCCCAAGTCACGGGTTTCTCGAGATAGCCATTGATCCCGGCTTCGCCGATTCGATGCTGATTGACGGGCGTGACATCTCCGGTGAGGGCGAAGATCGGGAGATCGGCAAAACGAGGATCGGCTCGTAGAGTGAGCGTGGCTTCGACACCGTCCATGACCGGCATATTCACATCCATCAGCACGGCCAACAACTTCTCTTGCGTTGCGAGGGCCAGTGCATCTTGACCGTTGCCGGCTTCGATCACCCGATAGCCCATATGTCGGAGCACTCTCGCCAGCGTTTGCCGGCTGTCGAGGTGGTCTTCGGCAACCAAGATCGTCCCGAGCTCGGCGGAGAATGACTCTAGCGGCTCCCGTCCGTCCGGAACCGGGAGGGTGCGGGTCAACACCGAGCTCGGAAGCACCAGGCTGAAGGTACTGCCCCGGCCGATCTCACTCTGGAGGATAATCTCTCCCTTGAGTAACGTTGCCAGGCGACGGCAGATTGCCAGACCCAGGCCAGTCCCTCCCTCGGGTCGCTGGGACTGGCCCAGCATGGCGAACTCAGTGAAGATCTTGCCTTGGTCCTCGGGAGCGATGCCGATCCCCGTGTCCTCAACGGCAATCCGGATCAGGTCGTCGGTTTGCTCGCTGAAGAGCCGAATGTACCCCTTCTCGGTGTACCGAAGCGCGTTGGACAGCATATTGCTGAGGATCTGTTTGAGCTTCGCGCGATCCGTCTCGAGGCTCTTGTCGCACAAGGGGCCGGCTTCGAACCGAACCTCGATGTTTTTGACACGCGCTTGTGGCTCGATGCTCGCCAAGCATTCGTTGAGAACCGGGTCGAGCGGGAACTGGGAAATCTCGGTGGGCACGACCCCGGCGTCGATCTTGCTCAAATCGAGCAGATCACCCAACAGGTCGAGCACGTTGCGGACGGAGTGACGGATGGTGCGCAGGCATTTCTCAACCTCGGTATCGATACCATCGTTGAAATGGATCTCCAGCAACTGTGCCGCGAGGACGACGGCGTTCAGTGGGGTTCGGGCATCATGCGAGAGGGCCGAGACGAGCTGGGTTTTGTGCCGCGACGCCTCTTCGGCCAGCACCCGCTGTCGTTCCAGGGCGGCCTCGAGTTCGATCCGCTCGGTAATGTCGAGGCTCGAGCCCAGATAGCCCAAGAATCGGCCTTGCGAGCCCCAGTATGGAGTGCCCCGGTCGCAGATCCAGCGATACTGGCCATCGTGACGTCGCAACCGGAACGTGAGCTCGAACGGCTCGCGACAGGCGAAGGCCTCCCGGAAGTGAGAAAGGCATCGGGGCCGGTCGTCTGGGTGGATCCCTTCGGCCCAGCTCTCACCCATCTCGTGCTCGGGAGAGCCGGGACGACCGCGAAAGTCGAGCCAGGTCTGATTGACGTAGTCGCGAAAGCCGTTGACGTCGACCCGCCAGATCATGACGGGCGACTTCTCGGCAATCGAGCGGAACTGAGCCTCGGACGCCGCCAACTGGGCTTCGAGTCGCTTTCGTTCCGTGATGTCACGAAACGCCTCGGCCACGCCGACGATCTCGCCGTCACTGACGATCGGAGAGGCCGTGAAGGCCACGAAAATCCGAGTCCCATCCTTGCGGATGAACATCTCGTCACCGTGGACGGTCTCACCGGTGCGGAGTACTCCAAGAATTGGAGACTCCTCACGAGGATAAGGGCTGCCATCGAACCGCTCGTAGTGGATCGTCGCATGAAGATCCTTACCGAGGATCTCCGCTTCGCTCCATCCCAAGATTTTCTGGGCCGCCGGGTTGATGAAGGTGACCGAATCTCGCAAGTCGATCGTGAGAAGTCCTTCGCCCAGCGTATCGGTGATCGCCCGAGAGAAGTCACGTTCCCGCCGAAGCTGCCCTTCGATTTGCTTAGGACGGGTGATGTCTTGAATCACCGCGACAGCCCCGGCGATGGCCCCCACGGTGTCGGTCAAGGGAGCCGCGTTGATCGACACGATCTTCAGCTCCCCCTTGGTGATCCAGATCATCTCGGCCTGGTTCACGGTTTCGCCGCGGAGAGCACAGAGGATGGGCATTCCCTCAGGGGGATACGGATTACCATCGAGCCGAAGCGCCCGGAACTCGGGGCCAAGCTCATGCACATCGACTTCGCCGAACTCTTCCTTGTTGGAAAAGCCTTGGAGACGGACCGCTTCATCGTTGATGCCGATGAGCATCCCCTCGGCATTAACAACCCAGACCGCGACGGGAAGGCTGCTCAGAATGGTTCGCAGCTTCGCTTTTTCAAGCCTGGCCGTGATCCAAGCATCTTCGATGGCGCTCTGCCGCTGCTTGACCTCGAACAGCGCCTTTTGAGTCTCCGAACGGCTATCCTCCTGAAACTGGCGAACCGATTCGGCCGTGGCTTCATCAATGACGTCGTTGATGGCTTCGTACGCCGATTCAAGCATCGCGATATCCCAGCCATGCTGAAGCGCAAAGGCGGACGTCGCCCGAGCTAACGCAGTGCGGAGATGCCCGAACTCATTCACGAGTTCGGCAATGTCGTACCCCTGGCGCCAACGGATCTCGCCGTGCTTCCTTCCTTCGGCTGATGCGTCCGTACCACGCCCTCGGAGCCGTTCCGCCAGCCGGTCGAGCAACTGCGGGATGTGGTCAACAAACTCGGCGTAGGAAAGCCTCTCGACTTCGGAAACGCCGCCCACACGTTCGACAGTCTTACGCCAGACGGCCAGAATCGCGTCGCTCTGCTGATCGAGGTGATCCGCCAACATGGCGGGCTCGCGCATATCTATCCCTCTTCGCAACGACGGCGTTGCCACCGCAGGCCAAAAGACGCGCTCATTCTACGATGCTCGCGTAATCCGCCGAATGGACTCGAGGCTTCCTTATCAACGGGAAGTGAGCCCAATCCCTTACGGGCAGGGCGACCTGCTCCGTCAGTATGGGTTTCTCGTAAGAAGACTGTCAAGCGACACGACGCGCCGCGCAGAAGATTGCCAAATCCTTGAGGACTCTAGGCTTCAGTTACCCATGACCGACGCGATTCACCCACGCAATTGCCCTGGCCGAAGATCCTATGTAAAAAAGTGGGACACCCAAGTATCCATACGAGACGATGACGGGACGATCCTCGAATTCCCCTCCCAAGAGACGTGACGATCTACCGCATTGAAACCCTAAGATCCCTCAAGCTACAATCCTACCCTTGTTCGCAAAGTCGTTGTAGCCAACGCACTTTCGGACTCGAGGCCCTGGGCTAGGCCACTCTCCTCATCACCCCAGCGAAACGGAACTCTTACGCATGAAGCTCTCTCACCCTCGACGGGTTCTGCCCGCGATGCTGCTGCTGATGTTGGGTTTGGCCAACTCGGCCCGAGGCGCACTGCCCAAGGTGCCCGAGGGGTTCGACGTGCGCTTGGTCGCCACCGTGCCCGCGGTTCTCTACCCCTGTCAGGTGGCTACGGGCCCCGATGGAGCACTCTTCGTCGCCGAAGACCCGATGGACCAGGTCGGCCCTTATGAGTCGAAGAACGGTCGCATTCTTCTCTTCCAGGACGGCAAAGATCCCATCGTTTATGCCGAGGGCTTCCGCGCGATCCAAGGCATGGCCTGGCACGACGGCTCGCTCTATGTCTCGCACATGCCCTTCCTCACCGTCATTCGCGACGCTGATGGAAATGGCAAAGCCGAAGAACGTAAAGACCTCTTCAAAGATCTCGGGCCGACCGACAACCGAGGGCTGAACGACCACATCGTTTCAGGCATCCAGTTCGGGATGGACGGCTACCTCTATATTTCCGTCGGCGACAAGGGCATTCCCAAGGCCACGGGACTGGACGGGCGTTCGATTCAGATCAAAGGGGGAGGGACCTGCCGCTGCCGCCCCGACGGCACCGGTCTTGAAGTCGTCTCGACGGGGACCCGGAACCATCTCGAGGCGAATCTCGACGCACAGGACAACCTCCTCACCTACGATAACACCGATGACGGCCTCGGTTGGTGGACCCGCGTCACGCACCATGTCGACGGCGGCTATTATGGCTACCCCTACGACTACCACCCTCGCCCCGATCGTCACCTCCCCAGAATGGCCGAATACGGTGGTGGCTCCCCCTGCGGCGCGGTCTTCTACAAAGAAGCCGCCTGGCCTGAGAAATACCAAGGCGTCGGCTTCTGGGCCGAGTGGGGCAAAGGAAAGGTCCACGCCTTCCGGTTCGCTCCCGACGGCTCCTCCTTCAAGGTCGCCGAAGCCATCGACTTCGCCGTGCCTAACGGCGTCGACAACTTCCGCCCCATCGACCTGGCCATCTCCTTCGACGGCCGCACCCTCTACATCGCCGACTGGGGCATGGGAGGCTGGGGCAGCAAGACCGAGAAAGTCGGCCGCGTGTATGCCGTGAGCTACAAAGGAGAAGTCAAGGTTCCCCCGCTCGGCAAGGACTCAGACCCGATCGAGACCCAGATCCAACAGCTCAACCACCCCGCATGCCAGGAGCGCATGCGGGCACAAGCGGCCTTGATTCGGAAGGGTGAAGAGTCGCGTCAACGCATCACCGAAGCGCTCTTGAACTCGGATACACCTTCTCTCGCTCGCCGACATCTCGTCTGGGTCCTCGATGCCATCAGTGCGGGATCACCCGATAAGTTGCAGCCTTTATTCACAATCCTCAAGGCTCATGCCAACGGTAATCAGCCCACGGCCGCAACGAACGCCGATGTCGCGGCTCAAGCCGCGCGAGCGCTCGGAGAACGACACGTCACTGAGGCCGTCGAGCCTTTGGTGGCCTTGCTGAAGGCTCCCGAGCCGACCGTTCGTTTGCAAGCTGTCATCGCTCTCGGACGCATCGGCGATTCCAAGGCGATTCCGGCACTCGTCTCACATCTTACCGAGGAAGATAAGTTCATTGCCTTCAGTGCCCGCCAGGCCGTCCGCCGGATCAGCGATTGGAAGACCACAGCCAAGGCATTGACATCGGCTGATACCAAGACGCGTCTGGCCATCCTGGCTGCCTTGGAGTTGGTCTACAACACCGAGGCCGCCTCGACGCTGGCCAACTACACTGCGGATTCCAGTAAGCCTGCAGACGAGCGTGCCCGCGCGGTTTTGTATCTGAGCCAGGTTCACCGCATGGCGAAGCCCTGGGACGGCCGATGGTGGGGCACCCGTCCCGCCGACGGCAAGCCGCCCGAGAAAGTGGACGCCTGGGAAAGCACCCCCCTCGTGCTTGAGACAATCCGGGCCCGGTTGGACGACCCAGCGATCCCCGTTCGCCTCGAGGCCGTCGCCGCGGTCAAAGAGACGCGCGACAAGGAATCGCTTCCCACGCTCCGGTCTCGATTCCAGACCGAGGAAGACGCCGAGGTGAGGATCACCATTGCCAAGGCCCTCGGCGATCTCGACGACAAGAAAGCCGTCCCTGATCTCATCGCGGCCATTCGCGAGCGAACGACACCCGACGGCATCCGCGATGCCGCATTGGCTGCGGTCGAAAAGATTGGCGACGACCTGGCGACCCGGTCCCTGATCGAGCTCCTCGAGAACGGGAACCTGGGGGAAAATCGCCTGCCTCGCGTGATCGCTGCCCTGGGACGTTCCAAGGCCCCTTCAGCGATCGGTTCCCTGGTCAAACAGTTGCGTTCCTCCATACCCGCGGTCCGGGCGGCGGCAGCAGAAGCACTCGGAAGAATCGGGCATTTGAAAGAAGTCGCCACTCCGCTTCGTGCGTTGATTTCCGACTCGGCCACCGATGTCAGGAAAGCCGCGATCACCGCGCTGGGAACCCTGGCCGATCGTGAATCCATGCCGGCGCTGCTGAACGCGGCCAATACCGACGATACGCGCTTCGAGGCCACCAAGGCCCTGACCGCCATGCCGGATCTGCTCGCCTTGCAAGTCTATCTCCGCGGTCTTGGCGACAAGAGTCCGGACCTCCGCAAGGTCTCGGGCGAAGCGATCGCCAAGATTCGCGATCAGGCCGCCCCCATCCTCAACCAACTGGCCGAACGCCATGAGCTTTCGCCAAACCTGGTTCCCGAACTCCGCAAGGTTTACACCACGCTTCAACCGATCACCGAATGGCGCCTGCTCGGCCCCTTCGCCACGGAATCGAAGTCGCCGTTCGACCCCGCCGGGCCGGTAGACCTCAACGCCTCTTACAAGGGGCGGAACGAAGAACCAGTTGTATGGAAAGCCAGTAAAGCGGTCGACGACGATGGCCAGATCGACCTCAATCGGCTCTATCCCAACGTCGATGGCCTGTCCGTCTTTGGATATGCCGAAATCGCGAATATCGAGGCTCGCTCAGGCGAGCTGGCCGTGGGCTCTGACGACACCTTGACCGTCTGGATCAACGGCAAGCAGGTTTACGACCACCAGGAACGAAGGAGTTTTTCACCGGCAACCGACCGCAAGAGGGTAAGACTGGACAAAGGAACCAATCAAATTCTGATCAAATGCGGCAATCAAGGCGGCGGTTGGCAGTTCTCCGTGGCTGTCTCGACTCCAAAGGACTACGCCTTCTTGCAAAGCCCCTCGGGAGAGGGTTTCGATCCCGAGCGCTTCCGCCGGTTTGCCATTCGCCAACTCTCCCAGAAGGGAGACGCCAAGCCGGATCACGGCCGGGCACTGTTCATGGACCTCAAGGGACTCGCGTGCATCAAGTGCCATGCCGTGGGTAGCGAAGGAGGCAAGGTGGGTCCCGAGCTCTCGAGCGTGGGTGCCAAGTATCCTCGCGAAGAGTTGATCGACTCGGTCCTCAACCCTTCCGCCAAGATCTCGTCAGGCTACGAACCCGTGGTCGTCGCCACCGCCGACGGCCGAATCATGACTGGAATCATCAAGGTCGACGGCGACGAGTTGGAGATCGAAGACGCGGACGCCAAGCGGGTCCGGATCCCCAAGGACGATATCGAGGAGCGCAAGCGGAGCGATGTCTCCTTGATGCCGTCGGGCTTGGCCCAAGGGCTGTCCCCTCAAGATTTCGCGGACCTGATCGCCTACCTCGAAACTCTCAGGGATCCGGGAGCGAAACCGGCCGCGACCGGTCGGTAAGACGGTAAAATAAAAAGAGTGGTCACCAAGCGCGGGGCCGACGGACAGGCGATCGACGAAGAGTCGCGGGAGGCTCAGCATTGCTGAACCTCCCTGGCTCGGAAGTCGGTGGAGGCCAAGTCCTCGGCCCTCTTTTCGCAAGCAAGACAAGAGCAGGTTCGCCGATCACGAGAGCAGGGCGGTCCTCCTCTTGATAAGGACTCACGGACAACGGATCGGGCCTCATGTCTTTGTCTGACGACGACCCCATGCCGATTCCTCCTTCGAATCGGCAGAAGCGAGAACGAAGTACGCGCTATCCCGGCATGAGCCTCGCCGAAAGCTTGAAGCTGTGCGAGTCCATCGACGCCAAGGGGCTCGACGGGCTTTCTGCCCCAGAGATCGCCTCAGCGCTCGGCTACAAGAACATCAAAACCAATACGTTCTCCGCCAGCCTGAGCGCCGCGCGCCAGTTCGGCCTGCTGAACTTGACCGCCGAAGGATACGAGCTCACCTCGTTGGCCCGAGAGATCCTCCACCCGGTCGATCCCGCAGAAGTCCCTCGGCTCCATCGCCAGGCCCTGTTCAAACCTCCGCTCTACACCGACCTCGCGGAACGGCTGGCCAACAAGCGGGTGCCCGATGTCGAAATCCTCGGCAACATCCTCTATCACAACCACCAAATCACCGCTTCCGCCAAGCGCACCGCCGCCGAGGCCTTCCTCGAATCCGCCCGGTTCGCGGGAGTCCTCGGTCCCGACCAGATCCTCAACACCAACGGCCCCAGCCCCGCACCACCCAAGCCGGAGGCGCCAGCCGCTCCGCCCGAGATTAGGCCCCCAACCCCGGCCTCTCCTCGCGATCGTCCCAAGCAGCCGGGGATCCGCCTCGACCTCCCCCTCTGGGGTCCCGACGAAGGAAAAACGATCCGCGTTCGCGCCCCGGAATCGATCACGGCGGCAAGCCTTGAACGTCTCATCCAGGCATTCCGCTTGCTCGTTCAAATCAAAAACGAATCGTGATCGCCCCATCCCGGCGAACCAGAGCGAAAAGTGAACTCTTGATTTACCTTGATCAGAACGAACGAGGATGCTAAAAACCGAGATCGGGAACAATCGTCAGGACTGTTTCACAGCACAGGCCTGTTGAAATACAGGGACTCCATTCGTTTATTTTCCATAACACCAATAAAATCGGTCGATATTTTCAAACAACAGAAAGACCAAACCGATGCGTACTCTATGGGTGGTCATCTCCTCGATGGCGTTCGTGGCCTGTATCCAACCAACCCGGGTGAGTGCATCGTTTGATTTAAAGGTGCTCTACGGAGGCGATCTAAAGAGCGAACGGACCGCGGACTTCCGCACCTTCTTGGAGAAATACTTCGCCAAGGTAGACGTCGCCGACTACCTCTTGCTCAAGGAGGCAGACACGAAGGGCTACGACGTCATCATTCTGGACTGGCCCGGCCTGCCGCCCCGCACAACGGACTTTAAAGGATTCAAGGGGCCCGAGTTCGGCCCCAATTACGACCGCCCGACGATCCTGATCGGCGGCGGAACCCTTGCCGTCGGCCGACAGTTCCAGTTGAAGCTTGACGATCTGTGCATATGCCTCGGAGACGCGGCCCACGGCATCCAGGCTTCACACACGATCTTCCATGAGCCGCTCGAAGTCCAGCCTACTTTCGAGGTCCGGCCGACCCCCTCCAACTACAAGGGATGGCCGGAGGAGGAAAGCCTCGGAGAGACCATGAATGTCTGGAAAGTCCAAACCAAGGGCTATTCATTGGCCAATCCGACCGATCTATCGGTCATGCCGGGGATGGTCGCCGATCCCTACGGTTTTGCGGATTCGCCGGACACCGAACTCATTTCGAGCGGTCTCAATATGAAGAGTCCCAAGGCCGTCGCCATCGGACGCCAAGGCAACTTCCTCCTCTGGGGCTTCTATGCCCAGCCGGCGGACCTGACCCCCGAGGCTCGCAAATGCTTCGTCAACGCCGTCTGCTACATCAAAAAGTTTGACGGAAAAAAGCCGTTGGTGCGGAAAGACCGAGGGCGGCTCTCGCGCGACTGGGTCACCGTGCTTGCGCACAGGTACCGATATGATGCCGACCTCAAGCGGTTCTTGGCGTCGCAGCCTGAGGAGTTGCGGAGTAAGAGTGCCGAGCAACACCGCATCATCATGGAAGGGTATCGCAAGTTGTTATCCCAAGGCTTGCGGGAGGACTTGGGGAACGACCCAGAGAGATATGTAGCTTATTACCGCGAGAATTTGGAATTCCTCCGACAGACCGAGGGCCAAGAACTTTCGTTCACGGTCGACGAAGATGCGAAGAGCCTCGGCCTGTCCAATCGTAAAATCGAACTTCTGGACAAGTGTACGAAGATGCTGGAGCAAGGGGACCGACCGGACCTGGCGTTGCGGCTGCTGAAGCGGTACACGACCGAGTCCTTTACCGAGGCCGGGCAGTGGCGGAAATGGCTGGGGGACGCTCGGGAACGGCTCTTCTTCTCTGATATCGGCGGATACAAATTCCTGGTCCGCCCGGACCATTACCTCGACTCGACTGCGCCGAAGTCGGCGGACCTTACCGCCGAGGAGACCGAGGCGGCGCGAGTCGTCTCGGCCAAACTCCGAGTAACCCCCGAAAAGGTCCGGGCCGGAGAAGAGTTTAGCCTGGTACTCCGTGTGAAAACCGCCCCGACATGGCATATCTATGCGATGAATTCATCGAAGGGCCCTGGTATCCCCACGACCATCAACCTCGGCCTCCCCAAGGGAGTGGAGTCGACGGGAGAATGGGTCCTCCCCAAGCCAATCCGGGACGCGGACGGTCAATTAGTCTACCAAGGGGAATTCGAGTTCCGCCGCACCTTCCGAGTTGTGGCTGAAGTCGTCCCCGGTGTCATCAAGCTAACCGGCGAATTGGACCTCCAGGCCTGTAACCCGTTCTCGTGCCAACTGCCAAAAAAGCTCGTCCTTGAAGCCACGACTGAGGTGGTCAAAGCCGAGCAGAAGAATTAGCAAGTGCAGTGGATACCCCGAACACGAGCGGCCTTCTCTGGACCTGCGACACGTCCTCATGGTCGTGACACCTTACACGCGATCAGCGCCACCGGTCGTCCACGGTGGTACCCTTCAACTTCTGTTGCCTTGTCGCTGGCGATGCCCGTTTTTTTGGGGTAGAAATTTGTCCGTCGGTTGGTTGATCTTCAATCGGCGTTAGGCGGAATGGCTGATAGTATTAGAGAGGGTCCTTTCTCTCTAACAACAAGTTAGGCGAGTGGAGGCTATGCGGGTGATTACCGCCTCGGAACTGGCCGGGTTCATCGCCGCTCATGCCATCTGGTGCGTATCCGATACCGACGGCCTGACACCAATGGTGGCGTTCGCCACGGAAGATGGGCAACGCAAGCTTGAGCGGTTGGTGTTCGACGACGCGGGGGCGGCTGTCGAGGATGGTCGAAAGCGGCTGGAGGACGATCCGTTCACCGCCAACGATGGGGTGTTGGCCTACGATGGCCGAGTCACGGTCGAGGGTGGCAAGCTGGACGCGATCATCCTGGAGATGCGATCCTACGCCTTTCCGTGGGCCAAAGCTACGCTCGCGGTCCCCTACACACCGGTCAGCACCGGCCAGTTTCGGGTCCACAAGCCGAAGCTGATTGAGTGGCACAGGTGCGAAGACTTTGACATGTCGGCCGCAATCGAGGCGTTTTTCTGCGGGGTCAATTCGCATGAGAAGGGGGCGGCGGTGTGGAACACCGCCTTGGACGAGAGCAAGTAAGACACACCTAACAAGGCGCTACATCGAAGCCAGGTCGTGTCAGCCCTTCCGGGGATTCGTAGCTCACCGAGCCGGTCTGGGCGGTGGCTTTACTGTTA
>Ga0153954_1000281_pt1 | contig 44286 bp, 48 predicted proteins | sample TSFL038MetaG_FD_102277 | JGI IMG/M metagenome (GOLD analysis project Ga0153954, IMG submission 102277) | Attine ant fungus gardens microbial communities from Florida, USA - TSFL038 MetaG | ecosystem: Host-associated > Fungi > Mycelium > Unclassified | place: USA: Florida, Wekiwa Springs State...
GAATACAGCAGGGGGCGGGGTTAGGAAGCCGTCATTTGAGGCTTGTATGTCAATGGGCTCTTTTTCAACAGCTAAAAGGGGTGGGAAGGTGATGAATAATAATGCTGCTAAGAGAAGTTTTTTCATGAATGGTCCTGCTAATTCAATAGTTAAGCAAAAATTTATCTAGTATGGGCGTTAAATTGGCAAGTGAATTTTTTCCTTGTTTGAAATATTGAATTTAAGTAACTTGTTGCGTTGTAAATCGTAAGGAGTATTTTTATGAAAAAATGTATTGCGCTGTTGGCTTGTTTAATGTTTTGTTTTGGATCGTTTGCATCTGCCAATACGATCGGATCTGAAAGACAAGACTGGATTAACAAAATCGCAGCCCAGATTGATTACTACAGAATTTATTTGAAGCCAGGATATGTTTTTGTGGCTGAAAAAGAAATTTTTCTAAAAATTGATGAAGATATCCTTCCTTTAGAGGTTGTTTATTGCGATGACTATGGCGTTTATATCCATGACTATCAACTTGATTTGATTAAATGCCCTATTTGCAAACGGTATTATGATCCTGATGAACGTGAATCTTACTGCCCACATCACTGGCAATAAAAACATTATAGAGGTAAGTCTATTCCCAAAGCGTGAAAAAGGGTGTGTCCTTTGAGAAGTGTTTCTTGATATTCCTTAAGAGGATCACTATCAATCACAATAGCTCCTCCTAGCTGTAACAGAAGGGATTTTGGATGAACGATGAGTGTCCGGATAGCGACATTGAAGTCAAAATCCCCATTTTGGGCAAAATAGCCAATAGAGCCGCAGTAAATGCCGCGTGAGCGTTTTTCAAGTGTATTGATGGCGTGCATGGCACTGAGTTTGGGACATCCTGTAATAGATCCTGCTGGAAACAGCGATTGGATGATCGAGACGGGATGCAGGCTTGGGATCACTCGGCTTTCAATGATAGAAAGGAGATGGAAAACGTTGGTGTAGCTCTCACACTTGTAAAGCTGGCGTGCGATGACTGTTCCTGGCAAACTGACTTTGCCCAGATCACTGCGCATGAGATCGGTAATCATGAGCAATTCTGCTTTTTCTTTTTCAGAATTAAGAAGATTTTGTTGATTGAGATGGTCTTGTGCAGATGTTTGAGCCCTGGGAGCAGTTCCTTTAATAGGACGCGTTTCTAAAAGATCCCCCTGTTTGCGTAAAAAGCGTTCAGGAGATGAGGAAACAATCGAGAAATCTCCACAATTAATAAAAGCTGTGAAGGGTGCAGGGTTCTTCTGGATAATGTTTTCCATCAGCGCAAAAGGATCTGTATTACCCTCCACAAGAAATTGCTGAGAGAGATTGACTTGGTAAACTTCCCCATCTAAAATCCATTCTTTAATTTGCGCAATTTTTTCGAAATAGGTTTCTAGGGTATCTGAGGATGCCACAAGATGGAGAGAAGAATTGGCTTTTTTGCCTTCTTTGCCATCCAAAGATACAGGGTGATGCCCATAGAGTGTTGCTTGTGAGGAGAAATGGTCAAAGTGAATCACCACGGTTGGTTTATAAAATAGACATGGGGGCGTTGAGGAAATATAACAGGGAGATGGTACACCCATCTCATAGCTCAGATAACCTACCCATAGGGGGATAGGGAGGCCGTTTACCATCTGAATTTTGTATTTAAGCATTTCCCACCCTGATGAACCTACCGGCGCGGTGATTTTTTCATCCGGGAAAAGGCAAAGAAATGAATTTTGCGCAGAGTCCAAAGCTCCCCCAGAATAAAGAAGAGTGGTCCCTTCGAGATGGGCAAAACGACGGGTTAGCGCCAAGGGTTCTTGGGGATCAAACGTCCATGTTGTGATAGACTGCATCGACATCATCGAGCTCTTCTATCCATTCCACAAGGGCAAGATTGGATAGACGGGCCTCTTCATTACAGGCCACTAATGTTTTAGGGATCATTTGGATATCGGCTTCGTTCGATTCCCATTTTTGCACATCGAGCTTCTCTTTAACGGCATAAAGTTCGGTGGGATCTGTGACGACCATAAATCCTTCTTCGGTTGACTCAAAATCTTCAGCGCCTGCTTCAATGGCATCGTTAAAGAGCTTGTCTTCATTTTGCCCTTTTTTTTCGATCTGAATGACTCCTTTACGGTCAAAATTAAAGGCTACAGAGCCTGGGCTTGCAATTGTTCCCCCTTTTTTGTTGATCGCAATGCGCATATCAGAGGCCGTTCGGTTTTTATTGTCGGTCATCGCTTCGACGATAATCCCAACGCCCCCATACCCATAAATTTCATAGGTAACCGATTCAAAGTTTTCTTGTTCTCCGCTAGATGCTTTTTTGATGTTGCGTTCGATATTATCATTAGGGAAATTGGCTACTTTGGCTTTTTGAATGGCTAATCTGAGTCTAGGATTCGCTTTAGGGTCAGCGCCCCCTTGCTTGACAGCAGAGATAATCTCTTTAGCTAAACGGGAAAACATTTTCCCTTTCAGTTTATCTGATCGCTCTTTGCGATGTTTGATGTTAGCCCATTTGCTATGTCCAGCCATATCCGAATAACTTTGCTTTGTGAGTTTTTTCCCATTCAATGGCCTTTTGATAATCCTCGAAGGCCCTTTCCCTTTCCTTAAAGGCTTTGCCGTGGCAACAAAACCTACCATGAGCGTCCATTGCCCCTGGAATCACACTATGGAGCATCTCGTGATACACGATAAATGAAACGAAATACTCAGGAAAGAAATGATCATCTAGCATACGATGGATTTTGATAAGACGCAAGCCCGAGACATATTGACCAAAGGTAATCCTTACTCTTCTCTTTCTAACGGCTTTTCCATACCAAGTAAGAGAGAGGTTTAGTTTATTTTCAAAATATTTTTCATTCAAAGCGTCATAAAGTGGTTTAAGATGAAAAACTTTTCCCTGCTGAACTAACTTTCCCGGGTCAACCTGATGGGTATAGTCACACGTGGAAAGGTGTGCATGGATAAATTCTCTCAAAATCTGATTCCGCTCTTTCAGATGTTGCCGCGTTCCCCGTACATAGTGTGCGATGGCAGAGATCACATGCTCAGGGGCATACAAAAACATTTTGTGTACGGAAAGGCGAGCAAAAGAGCGTCTCTTTTCGAGTATATTGAGCATGGTGCTGCGATTTTCATTCACCACTAGCTCGATTTCGATGTTGAGAAGGTGTTTGAGCTGGGTTTGAAGAGGATGCGTCAAATCACCCTTTCCATGACAACTTTGCCTATGTATTCCCCATTTTCTTTCATGAAATGCTTTTGGAAGCCTACCTCACGGAAACCAAAACGGTGGTAGAGCCGAATAGCTGGATTGTGTTCGTACACTTCTAAATAAAGCACTTCGATCCCGAAAAAATCTTTAGCTAAGTGGATCAAGTTGTTTAGCAAAACAGTTCCAACCCCCTTCCCCCGTGCCTCACCAGATACAATGATAGAGAGTAAACATTGGTGAGCAATTTTTCGATAAGGCATCAAGCACAAGGTAGCAATCCCAACTGCTTTTCCATCAAGCGTTGCAGTTAAGCTACTTTTGTATTTACTAAACCCAATCCAATGTTTTACCGAATCGTCTACTTCATTAGCTTCTTGCATCGGAAAACCTTTGAGGATGCCAGGCTCTAAAAGCCACTCTTTTAAAGGGCCACCATCTTCTAGGATGGTGTAACGAAGTTCAACCTGGGAGGCTAACGAGTTAGATGTCTCTTGTTGTGTCATAATATTATTTTACTCCAAATTCTTTTAGAAAGGCGACTATAAATTCATCAAGGAGCTCGCCATCCATCATGGCTTGCACATTTCCAGTCTCCCAGCCTGTCCTCGCATCTTTCACAAGCGTGTAAGGTTGAAAGACATAATTTCGAATCTGAGATCCCCATGCGATTTCCATTTTTTCCCCACCTATGGCTTTTAAACTTTCTTCACGGGCCAGCACCTCTTTTTCATACAGCTTAGAGCGTAGCATTTTCATACAGGTCTCTCGGTTCTGGATCTGACTACGCTCGTTTTGACAGGAAACAACGATGCCAGTAGGAAGGTGGGTGATCCTGACGGCTGAATCGGTGACATTGACATGCTGACCGCCTGCCCCTGAAGAGCGGAATGTGTCTACACGTAAATCTCCTGGTTTGATGTCGATGGCGATGTCATCTGTGATTTCAGGCATGATATCAACAGAGGCAAAGCTCGTATGGCGCCTGTTACTGCTATCAAAAGGGGAAATGCGCACAAGTCTGTGCACCCCTTTTTCTGCTTTGGCATAACCATAAGCATAAGGGCCACTCAATTTGAGGGTAACGCTTTTTATCCCAGCCACATCTCCGTCTACTTGATCCAAAACTTCCACACGCCATCTGCGGCGTTCTGCCCATCGGCTATACATCCTGTATAGCATGAGAGCCCAATCGCACGCTTCAGTCCCTCCTGCACCGGCATTAATGCTTAGAAAACAGTTTTTATTATCCATTTCTCCTGAGAGCATCCGTCTCACTTCCAATTGAGAAAGGGCTGTTTCTATTTTATGGAGCTCTTGTGCTAATTCTTCAAGCAATAGATCATCGCCCATTTCACATGCCTCAGGGAGGAGACTTGAAACGTTTTCAAAGCTTTCTTTGATCTCTTTATAGGGAGTCGTCCAACTTCTTAGATCATTGACTTCAGCAATCACATTCTGAGCTTGTGTTTGATCATCCCAAAACCCAGTATCTTCCATCAATTTTTCGAGCTCTGCCACCCGGCTTTCTTTGACTTCTAAGTCAAAGATACCTCCACATATGAAGAACTCTTTCTTGAATATTTTTCTGCAGCTCTTTCAAATCGTCTCTCATAGGTACCTCGTTTTTATAGTTGATTCAGCCCAAAATTGCAGCGTTTCACCCACGCGAAAGCCCCGCGACTGAACGATCACAAATGACCCCATGTTTCTAACATTGGGTCATTTGTGATCGTTCAGGCCCGGTAGCTTTGGCGCGGTCAAACGCTGCAATTTTGGGCTGAATCGACTATAACTGACAAAAATCTTAGAATTTCGCTTGAATTGAAGTCAATTTCCTTCCATGCTTTCGGTATGGTTTATTTTCCTAGTGCTATTTTCTCTGGATTTTCTCAAGGTACAGCTGCGTTATCATTGGCTTCAATGGCTCAGTTAACTGCCGATGCGGTCCGCGATTTTTTCATAAACCTTTTTCTTCATCCTGGTGAAAATGTGACAGCTTTAATGATTTTATGCGGCGTCACAATCGCAGCTGTTGCAGGAATCGCCTTTTTGGCTAAGCTCGCCTACGAGAAATCCTGCCCCGAAAAAATTTAATGTTTTCTCCTTCTTCTTGATACTCCCACTTCCAGCCTGCTTTTTCGACATGGTATTGAATGGATCCGTCTGCTGATTGGGAGGCGATCCACCGCTCCCCGTGGGGCACAACAATTGTTTGCCCCCCCTTAAAAATGATCCCCTCTGCATAAAATTCAGAATGGCCCTGTAGAATGATCCGCAGGGCTTGTTGTCTTTTAATTTGATTTTTCCAATAGACCTGTTTCAGTTTCCGATGGATGCCTTTATTGATCACTTGGACATCTTTCAAATAGCATTTGCCTGTTTGGTGGCTGTAGCGGATAATCCCTTGAGAATCATGCCCCAGTACATTTTTCGCATGTACAAGTAAACTTCCATCTAGGGTCAAATTTTCGAAAAACACATCTGCAATTTCAAGCTGCATTTCACTCCAGCTTGCAAATCGACCTTTTCGAATTTTTTGTGCAATCAAGGTATACAAAGGACCGAGAGCAGGGTGGTAAAGAAAAAGGATGGAGGGACCCATTTTCAGATATTCATCTTGTGTGCAAAATGGCTCTAAATGCACTCCACAATGACCTGATAAAAGCTCATACGCATTGTGCATTAGGTCATAAAATGCACCTTCAGGTGTTTCTAAAAGAGGTTTTCCCATTTCGAAACTTTTTTTAGTTACAGAGATTGTCCTTTTGCGTTCATTATAGGTCAAAAAGGTAGGTAAAGGTTGCTGTGGACCGGAAATAAGCGCATCGCTGATGTTTTGCATCATGCTTTCTAAACGCCCACCTAATACTTCGTGAAAAGCCCCTGTGGGACAAAGATAAGGCTCTTTATTTTTCATGTTGAGCATTAAACCAGGGAGTGGATTTTTCTTTAGCACAGGCAAAATATGCTTTAGATCGGCGTAGAGGATATTGGTATTCGCTGGATAGAGTGAATACCCCCCTTTGACAGCATGGTCTTCGATGCCATATTTTTTAAAATCGGTATATTCGATGTTAGAAAGACATGTCGAACCGTTTTCATCTTTTACATGAACAAGCACACCCTCAGCAGCATTAACCAAACGCTCACATGAAGCAAAACCAAAAGCTTTTTTTTCTTTTTTTCCAGTTCCTACAAGCGCCAAAAGACCAAAGTCAATACCTGCAATGGGATTATTGATTTGGCGGATGATCAAGGTGTTTTTTTCTTGAGCCTGCAGCCAGAAAAAAACTCCCCGCTCCTCAGCTGCCTTCCAAAGTGCCCCATGCCCGCCTGGTTGTAGATTGATTTCAAGTGGGGCTCTCATCGACCATTTCCCTTCCTGTGTCACGACAGGAACTGACAACTGAGAAAACAATTTAAAGCTTTGCTGTGGCCTTCCAAACCATTTCCTTTTCTCACAGACCATCCTGACACGCGTCATATTATTTTTTTCATATGAGGTCATCATGCCGATAGGGATTGTCACTTGCCTTTTAAAAAGTCTGTAAAAAAGAAATTCTCGAGCTTGCACGTCTCTGACTAGCCCTTCTAAAAGAGTTCTTCCGCAAAAAGGCAAACAAGCAACGGGCAATGTCTCAAAATTTTTACTCATCAAGTTTAAGCGAGAGCCAAGCCCCCCGATGGGATAGATTTCTGCAATCTCATCAAGCGCCCGAATGCCATCCCAGATAGCTTGCTGCACCTCTTTTGACCCACTTGTCAGGTCAATCCCTACAGCCCTGGAAAAAGTTTTTTGGTTGCAAGCGCTGTCTTCCTGTTTTTTTGATAAAAATTTTAAAACATGAACATGGTAGCCAACGATTCCACCTATACTCTCATAAAAACGGTCAATTGCCACAAGCTGAGTGAGCAAAAGACGTATTTTTTCTTTTGGTAATGGTAGGGATGGATAAGCAAAAAGGATCTCATCTTGTTTAATTGCCAAAATGGAAAAGAGGGCAATCTTCATTGAAAGATCAGCTGCATGGCTCAAAAGGTGAACCACCCCCCCTTCCCCGATCTGTTTAGATACTGTGGAGTAAGAGAGAAGCAACTCCTGCTTTTTCCTTAAATCCTTTGTTTGGCTAAGAGATGAAGCCAAACTTTCTAATGTTTCCAGCTCAATACTCTGCAACATAGGTTAAGGATAAATAAGAGCCTTTTTTGAGTGATAGCTTTTTCTTCCATTGACGATAAACCCAGAGTAAAGCTAAAAGTGTTAGAACGAAGATTAAACTTTTTTCCCATTAGGAGAAAATCATGGCGACAACAACAAAAAAGAAAAATAGCGCGTTTATGCAACCTGTCGAAATCAGCGATGATTTAGCCGCTGTGGTCGGAGCCGGACCGATGCCGCGAACAGAAATTATTAAAAAATTATGGGCTTACATCAAAAAAAATCGTTGTCAGGACACTGAAAACAAACGCAATATTATCCCCGATGAAAAATTGGCCAAAGTATTTGGCTCAAAAAATCCCATCAACATGTTCCAAATGACAAAAAAACTCTCTAAGCATATCAAGTAGACCTTTTTGATTTGTCACGGTATCATTTAAGGCAGCCAACAATTTGGCTGCTTTTTTTATGTCTTTAATCGTTGATCTTCTTGCTATTGGTTCAGTTGTGGGGATTTGGCCCAGGTTTATTGAGCCCCATAGCCTCAAAACCACTAGGCTGACTTGGTACCTGCCCCACATTGCTTCTCATCTTCATAAATTAAAAATTGTTCACATAAGCGATCTCCACTTTCATAGGCAAATACCAGAATTTTTTATCGAAAAAATCATCAGACGGGTGAACAGGCTTAAGCCCGACTTAATTCTTTTCACAGGGGATTTTCTTTGTTACTCCCATTTAGAAAATCCTAAAGGGCTCACCTCTTTCTTATGCCGCTTGCATGCCCCTCTTGGATCGTATTGCATCCTGGGTAACCATGACTATGCTCATTATGTATCACTCAATTCAGAAGGAAAATATGACCTCATAGACCCACCCAATCCTATCGCTGGTGTTTTTCGCGGACTAAAAACTTTATGCTCTTCACAAACTCCTTTGCGAGGGATTTCTGAACGAACGCTCACCATTCCTCTCCATGAAGGGCTTTGTTCACTGCTACAAGCCACCCCCTTTAAGTTATTAGAAAACATGACTGTCACCATTTCGCCAGGGCTCAACTTAACAGGACTTGGAGATCTTGCATTAGGTCGCTGCAACCCTCAGACTGCCTTCGCAGCTTATCATCCTGATTATCCTGGTATTGTCCTTTCCCATAACCCCGACTCTCTTCCTGAACTCTTGGCATATCCTGGAGATTGGATCCTTTCCGGACATACCCATGGAGAACAAATTCATATCCCTTGGCCATCATGGGGACGTCAGCTTTCTAAGAAGCTAGCCCGCTTAAGAACCCCCTACACACGCGGTTTATACAACATTAATGGAGGTAAAAAGCTTTACGTAAGCCGTGGCCTTGGCTGTCACAAACCATTTCGGCTATTTTCCCCTCCTGAAATTTGTCTCATTGAAGCCATCAAGGACGGTGTTTCATGAAAATCAGCGCCATTTTAGTTGCCGGAGGTTCAGGATCCCGCATGGGGACAAACATTCCAAAGCAATTTCGCCCATTAGAAGGAAAGGCTGTTGTTCTGTATAGTCTTGAAGTGCTGTTGCAAATTCCACAAGTGGAGGAAATCATTGTTGTTTGCCCCACCCAGTTTCACACTCTTTTTGATAATTATCCTGTAAAATTTGCCCTTCCTGGCCTCCAAAGGCAAGATTCGGTCTATAGCGGCTTACAGCATGTTTCAGACACTTTCGAATGGGTGACCATTCATGACGCAGCCAGGCCTTTCATCACAAAAGAGATGGTACAAAAATTGTTTGATGCAGGAAAAAACTATGGAGCTTCATCCTTAGCAATGCCCGTAAAAAATACGCTCAAAGAAGTCCAACCAAATCAAAATGTTATTCGAACTTTAGACCGCTCCAAAGTTTGGGAAATCCAAACACCCCAATTACTCAAAAAAGAGATCTTACAAGCAGGATTTGCCTACGCCCACAAGCATCAAATCGCTGTAACCGACGATGTCTCTCTTGCTGAATTGATTGGGCATCCTGTTCACTTAGTCGCAAGCAGTTATCAAAACATTAAAATCACAACCCCGGAAGATTGGTTTTTTGCTGAATCCTTTTCAAAAATATAAAATGGTAATCGCCTACGATGGCACGCGCTATAGTGGCTGGCAAATCCAACCCAATAGTCAATCGATTCAAGGAACTATTGAGCAAGCGCTTTCGACTCTATTGAAATCACCCACGCGTATTATTGGAGCTGGACGAACCGATGCTGGCGTCCATGCGCAGGGGCAAGTGGCCCATTTTTCAACACAGTCCACTTTCAAACCTGATCAGCTCCTCTATGCTCTCAATGGGATGCTTCCAGCGGATATCCGCATAAAAAATTTGCATGCGACATTAGATACCTTTCATGCCCAAATTTCAGCTCTTTCGAAGGAGTACCATTATCATCTCTGGCTAGAAAAAATCATCGACCCCTTTGTTAGCCGTTACCGCCTTCATTTTTGTTATTCCCATTTTTCCTTAACACTTTTGCAAGAGGCAGCCCAAGCCTTTATTGGAACACACGATTTTGCCACTTTCGCAAATGTGGGCAGTAAAGTGACAACCACTGTCAGGACTATCCAACGCATTACGATTGTGCCACAAGAAGGTGGTGTTAGGCTCGAATTTCAAGGTAACGGCTTTTTATATAAGATGGTGCGCAACATCGTCGGCACTCTTCTCGAAGTGGCGCTTGGCAAAAAAATAGGGCAACAAATCCCTACTATGCTTGCAGCTCACGACAGAAAAGTAGCAGGCCCCGCTGCATCTCCCAAAGGCCTTTTCTTAATGAAAATTGATTACCCAGAATGTTTCGCTAATAGCTCTTCAAACGAACGAAAGTGTGAAAATGGCCTGGGCATCCCCTCTGAAATTTTTTGAAGCTCATTTTGGTCAAAAATTTCTGAAATTAAAACACCTTCCGCTTCTGTGCCTAAAAGTGCCTGCAACCCGCGTGGAGAATCTTCAAAACCGATGATTCGATCATTGGCCTCTTTCAATAAATGGATCGCTTTTTGATAACATTCAGAGGAAGGTTTAGGCTGATGGTAGTCCTCCCGCGTGATCCATAGTGGAATGGTGTTTAAGATCGGATGTTGTTTGCGAATCCAAGTGATCTGCTCATTTGGAGAATGGGTCACGACACATCTTTTAACTCCAGATGCTTCAAGCTTCAATAAAAGCTTTTCGACTCCTGGCATCAATTGAGGCCCTCTGCTTTGCAGCAAAGCATAATAAACTTTCTTCTTTTCACCATAAAGCACATCCCAACAGGGCTCTTGCTTTTTCAAAGCCGGCAAGGTGTGATAAATGCCCTCTTTCACTGCTGTGGCAGAATAAAGAGCAAGACTCAAATATTTTTTTTGATCCCAATTGAGATGAAATCCTCTATTGGAACACATTTCAAGATAGGCCCTGAAATGCAGCTCCTCTGTATTAACGAGTATCCCATCGAAATCAAATAGGAAAAGTTGATAATCTTGAATCAATTCCATTATGATATTTTAGTCTTGCTATGCATTATTTGCTCCTCTTTCTTGTGCTTTTTTTACCCTCTTGCACCCCAAAACATCAAAAAAACCAAAAAAAGCACATCAGCTGCGAATATATTTTCCGTCAAAGCCACGAATTTTTTTTTAAAACCCCTCTCCCCTTGCATCAGATCCGCTCGGCTTATCCTTGGGAAGGGAAATACATTGCAGGGCTCCCTCGGATCACGAAAGAATTCTTCCGCTGCAAAGGAAACCCTTTAAATCCTGTTGTCATACACACTCCTGAAGGAAAAGAACCGATCAAATATTTCGATTGCCCAGGAGGGAAAAAACATGGCTTACCGCTGCGTGAAGGACAAGAATTTGTATATCCTTGTCTTTTGGAAATTCTCAACTACTTACAAGAAAAAACGGGAAAAAGGGTTGTCATTACCTGTGGGCATCGATGTCCTAAACATAATACCTATGCCGACCATACCCCTGCTAATTGGAACTCTAAACACATGATTGGAGCAGAGGTCGATTTCTATATAGAAAGCATGGAAAATCAACCCCACACATTGATCTCACTTATTCAGCAATACTATGTTGAGCATTTTCCCGAAGACAAAGACTATACCTCTTTCCAGCGCTACGATAAGGGGAACCTCAATGTTTCTACACCCCCTTGGTTCAATAAAGAAATTTTTATCAAACTCTATCTCTCCCACGAAGGACGCGATTGTGACAATCAACACCCCTATCCCTACTTAGGCATTCAAGTCAGAACTGACCGCGCACTCAACACCAAAGTGACCTTCGACCCTGCCCAAGCACAAAAATATTTGCGTCATTAATCGGTTCACCCTTATTATCTTCTCTTCCTCGCCGATGTGGCGGAATTGGTAGACGCGGTAGACTCAAAATCTACTTCTGGCAACAGAGTGTTGGTTCGAGTCCGATCATCGGCACATCCCCGGACACTTTCCCGCAAGGGAAGTGTCCTTTATCATTTAAACGGCTCACGATAGTGTAGGAGAAGCTCCTCCAAAAACATAATGGAGCCAGTGTTTTGCAGTCTCACTTTATTATCATGATTTTATTGAAAGTGGTCAAAATGTTTGTAGTTCATCTCAATGGGTAGCCCGTCTTTAAGATAAAGAAGATGTTCTGTTTGGGAACTGATATATCCAATATCAAATAGAGGTTGGCCAAATGTATTTTGAAATGCTTCCTGAAGATCTTTATAACCGTCGCGAGCCACTGTTAGAAGAAGGCAATAGTCTTCGCCTCCAGTGATTGCATATTCTAAGGGATCCCACTGGTTAATGTTACTGACATCTTTAAGTGTAGCTGAAAGGGGGATCTGCGTGGTTTCAATGACGGCTCCTAACTGAGAAGCTCTCAATATCCTTTTTAAATCGCAGTCAAGGCCGTCTGAAATATCCATCATGGCATGAACCTGAGCATGAGCACCTAACCAAACACCTTGTTCTGGGTGAGGCTGCGGACGCACATGAGCTAAAATCAAATGATTGATCTCCGCTGTTTTAGAAAGCTTTTGTTGCAAGGCTTTTAAACCCGCAGAAGAGTCACCCAAATAGCCAGTCACAAAGATGACATCTCCAGGTTTGGCTTGTTTCCGATATTTGACATGCTCAGTTTTTGCAGTCCCAAGCAAGGTGAAATTGAGAAAAATATCTCTTTTAGAACCGACGGTATCCCCACCTAAAAGCAACAGTTGCCATTGAAGTGCAGCCTCTTTGATTCCTTCACTCACCTCGCATAACCACTTACTTTCAATCGACTTGGGCAAGGCAACCGTTAAAAAAGCCTGCTTAGGGGTGCCTCCCATGGCTGCAATGTCACTCACACTGACTGCGACCACTTTGTATCCCAAATCTCTGGGTGAAATGTGATCTTTAAGGAAATGGACTCCTTCAACAAGAGCATCGGTGGTCACAAGCAAAGACTCTCCATATTCACCTGGAATAACGGCTGCATCATCACCTATTCCTACATAGGGCTTGCTCACAGCAAATTGTTCCGAAAGATAGCGGATGAAGCTCTCTTCACCCCATTGATTGAGCTGCATACTATTTGATCCTTTTTTGAGCTCCCTAGCAGTATTGATTGGTGGGGGTGATCTAAAATGAGATCACAGCATACCGGCCACATCGCTTGACATGACACTGTCAATGGTTTTACCTTCTTCTATAATTGCTTTTAAGATTAGTGTGGAATGTAGGAACCTTATCCCTCCCTTTGAATCAAAGGGTGTAAATCACTCGGGTCCTTTCCGCTGCCGTGATTCTTAAAATCTAACCTACATTCTTTTCAGTTAGTTGGAAAATATTGTCCATGCAAGCCTGCAGGAATCACATGCGTAACTATTGCTCGACCAACTTCTTGAAAAGTTTTTGCATCCAAAACCAAAAGGAAAGAGCTGTGATGAAAAAGATCTAAAACCACAGCTAAGATCACACCTTCGTCTTCATTTTTTGCATTAGGCGCAGCCACAAACACTGGCTCACCGGGATAACATCCCTCTTCAGACCATTTAAGGATGGTTTGCGTCTCAGTGTTGACTTTATAAATAGGCCTAATATCTTTACTTAAAATGGGATCGCGCGCATCTATCATGTAAAGGTACTGATAGGGTTTGCCATCAAATCTTTCATTGATGCGTGGGAATTCAACAGGCTCTTTCATCACTGGATATGAAAATAGTTCACCAGTTTTTAAAGAGAGAACGAATCTTTCTAAACGACTTGAAACTGAAACATCTTCTTTTGACCCTTGAGAATCTTGTTTAAAATGATCTGCTATTCCCATGATTACCCCAGCATCCTCATAAGTAACTATATCGAGGTAAATTTTCTCATTTGATTCAAAGGCATTAGCATGATGAAAAGCAAAAAATGGTTTTGTTTTATATCTTCCAACAACTTGACCTTTTTTACGATCCACTACAATGAATTGTGTTCCTCTCTCCGGCTGCCAAGAGAAATTTTTGATGAATGCTTTCCCTTTGATCAACAGATCCAATGGTTTTACGACAAATGGAAATTCAGTCAGAATGACATAGTTTTCGGTGACTGCAAAGCTATGCATGTAGGCAGGCTCTGAAACAGGAATTTGAGCCAAGATATCTCTTTGAGAGGAACCATCAACAAGAGAATAAAGGGTGTAATAGCTTGTGCGTCCATATTGGATGAGGTAATTCAGTGTTGATAAAGCATTTTGATCATAATGGGGATGGGCCGATTCCCAACACTTTTCATGCGGCAACTGATCTTGATAGTCCAGAACTCCTAAAGTATTTAGCGTTTGAAGATCAAAACGCACAGGTAAAGGAATTTCAGTTAAAGCTACATATTGATCAGCTAATTTAGCTACATTGATATTAGCATTATGAAGCTTTGGATGAGACTTTGGAACCAGCCAGGTGAAGAAACGTTTAAAACGAGATCGGCAGGGATCCGCAGCAAATCCATCGTAGTTTAATGAGCCTTTGTTGAAGACTTGATTGTAGGCATCTGTGCGTAGAAATTGATTTGTATAACTCACTTTTCCACTATCGAAAGAAAAAGCATGTAACATAGCAAGCCCATCAAACCAATGGGTATTTGTGTGGCCATCAATTGTCACATTAACGGGACCATTACGAATCAATGTTCCCGACAACCACTCAGGAATATTACCGTTAACTGTTAAATGAGAATCACTTAGCTCTTGCTTCAGTTCAGCAGAGGCTTTAGGAGATTTATTGAAGAAAAAAAGGGACATACCAATCACTAAAATGCCTAAAGCAGCACTAAGAATAAATGTTTTTTCATATGAAAAACCTCCGCAACCGTTAAGTTGCTCTTAATCTTAAGATAAGATCCACCACAAAGTTTTTATTATCTTTAGAGACGCTTCCTTTTTGCGACTTTGTCGATAAAAACCTCAGATTGAGATCTTGTTAAATGAGAGTCATTAGAATAATATGTTAATAGTTCCAAAGAATTGAGTACTCTCTCCCTTGAGCTGTGCGAATAGAGTGGAGTCGGCGGCTTACGATATGATCAGGTTGTAGCAAATGCTGGTAGAGATCGTCAAAGAACTCTGGTGAATCTGTAAAAAAATGGTGTAAATTTCGTGTTCGGTTTATTGGGGTTGCATCTATAATAAAAAAATTTCGGGCTCCTTTTGCTTGCAAATCGAGCAGCTCCATAGCTTCTTCAAATTCATACTCTCCGTCTCTTTCTTCAGGAGGTAATGTGATTTGAGCGGTACGACCTAACCGTCGACCGCGATTAATCCACTGGCTCATTAATAGGGCACGATCGTTTGAGGTAACGTAAGTAGTCAAATGTTGCGATAATTTCTGAATTCTTTCCGCAAATTTTTCATCAAATGCCTGAGCAGAAACATCAGGAGCTGAGAATATCACATTAGATAGTTTGGGTTTGCCATGAAATAAATCGGGTTGATCAAAGAGCCAAGCCAGTGAATCGCAAATTGTCTGACAGCCAAGGCTGCTTCCCATTACCCACACAACCTCAGCTCCCGTTTCACGAATCACATCTGCAAGGAAGCGTCCAAGTTGGGGAGCAGTTTGCGCAGCCATTTGTTGTGAGGCGATGTATCCTTGCCTCCCCTCACCTTGGTTCCCCGGCCAATCAAATAACAATATAGGTGTGTTGATGTCCAGTACATAACCAGTGTAAGCTGTTTTCAACGCAGCCGATTGAAACCAATCTCTAAAGCCCCAAATGACAATCAAAAGAGATTTGTGCGGCGAAGCTTTGATGGCTTGCTGCAGCTGTGATTTAAAATCTGCTTGCACAAGCTCTTTGTGGCCCGCCCATTTCATGCTTGGGGTATCAAACCAAATGAAAGGAGCAATTGATACTTGAGGAGAAATGAGCACATCGAAAGTGCCCGTCAAAAGATCCTTGCCTAACTGACTTCCTCTCGCATTGAACGTTGCCTCGCTATTCTCACGATTCGTAGCATAAAAGAACTGAAAACGTTTGCGATCGCCTTCAGGAATACCAGGTAGCCGTCCTGCAAAAGCAGAGCGGGTAGGCACAGATCCTATACCAACAAAATGACGCAACATATAACCCGCAACAATTGCAATAAAGATGAGCACAATCAAGGAAATCAAACCCCAAAATAACCAGCGATACCGAGTTTTCATGCACTATTTTTCCTTCTTCTCTTCCAAATCATCCAGATCAACCAGGCACCTACAAGCCCCACTGTTAAATGCTTAAGGGTGTGTCCACTAATAATTTCTCTGGTTATCCTATAAATCTGATGATCGAAGAAATCAAATAAGACTGCCAATCCGTAGAATGCGATGACAAAAGCTAGATCCCCGTTTCGATCATATGGAGAGGATAAAAACAGCATTAACGCAAACACGAGCATTGTAAAGGCTTGAATACCAATATAAAAACGCAGATCGCTCTTTCCCTGCAACTCTCTTGCATACCACAAGAGCACACTGCAGAATCCAATGCCAAGCAGCGTAGGCCATAGCCACAGACCAAGAGAGATATTAACTCTTTCACTGATGAGTGCAGCCACAAGGGACATGAAAACAAAAGTCATAGACAATCGGTCCCAGATCAATCTTGAGTTGTTTGGAGCAAGATGGTAATAGCTTGAGCTAATTGCGACTAAAATAAAACCTACCGAAATCCCAATCCAGAGCAGCCTCTCTCGATGATCTTGAAATTGTACTTTTTTAGGAGAGAATAGAAGGAATAAGCCCCACAAACCTGGGAGAGCGATCGCAATATTCGATAGTACATTCCAAGTATTCGGTATCCCCTTCCAGCTTCTAAAATCAGCAAAGTGATGATAGCTCGGTGATTGCGGTATGGGTTTCAGCAAGTACAAAACCATAATTGTCAATAAAAGCGCGCTGATAAGAAGCGTAAGACTTATTTTCTGAGATGGCAAGGGCATTACCGGTTAGTCACATCTTCTCATTTTTCTATAGAAAGAATGACACGATGTAAAGCATTTCTTGTGTTTTATAATCTTTACATGGTAAATTGAGTTCATGACAATTTCGCAAGCTAAGATATCTTCTGTTTTGCTTTGTAAGGCATCTGTGAACTGTGTCAATCACTCTGTCTTTTTTGTTGTGCGCAATTAGCGCACGTCCATCTTTGCTGTTGATTACATTTAACTTTTTCAAAAAAAAAAAACAAAAGATGGAATTTTATGAATACTTTTAAAAAACGGGATTATTTAGCTGTTGGACTGGCTATATTCTCTATGTTCTTCGGGGCAGGAAATATTATTTTTCCCCTGGCTCTTGGTCGAATAGCTCTTGATAAAACTCCATGGGGGTTATCAGGACTTTTACTCACTGCCGTAGCCATGCCTTTTATGGGTCTATTAGCCATGTTTCGCTATAAGGGGCAGATCAGACTCTTTTTTGGTCGCTTAGGCAAAATTCCAGGTTTATTGATCGCTACCTTGATCATCTCCCTACTTGGCCCTTTTGGAGCCGCACCACGGTGTATCGCCTTAGCGCATTCAACACTGTCTTTATCTTTTTCAGATATTCCTTTGGTATTATTCAGCTTGAGCGCTTGTGTGCTGATTTTTCTTTTTTCATATAGAGAAAACCGCTTATTAAAGTTATTTGGATATGTCCTTTCTCCCTTGAAAATCACTCTTTTGATTCTAGTGATTATCAAAGGCTTTATAGAGGTTCCAGAGGCTACTTTAGTCTCTGCAAATCTATCCAAGTTTTCTCATTTTTGGAGTGGTCTTACTGAGGGCTACAATACGATGGATTTGTTGGCCGCCTTTTTCTTTGCTCCGTTGGTTATTTCTTCTTTGGGAAGTTCAGAAAAAGATCAAAACCTAAACCGTTTCGTATTCATCGCAAGTGGAATTGGAGCTTCCTTACTTGCCTTAGTTTACACTGGATTTTGCTACCTTGCTTATCGTTATGCTTCACAGTTAGTTGATATTTCCAATGACAAACTTTTAGGTGCGATTGCTATCAAAATTTTAGGACCCTACGCGGGGCTTATTGTCAGCTTAACAGTGACCTTTGCTTGCTTGACAACAGCTATTGCATTAGTTGTCGCCTTTGCTAGTTTTATCCAAAAAGAAATATTGAGAGAAAAAGTCAACTATGTGCCCATTTTAATGATTTCATTAATCTTGACATTCGCCATCACGATTTTGGAGTTTCAAGGGATCGCCTACTTTTTAAATCCAATCTTAGAAATTTGTTATCCGGTATTAATTTTACTGACTTTTTACAACTTGTTCAAGCCAACGCTAGAACATGTCACTCAAGAAGAAATGCATAAATAATTTCACACGAAGCTCAATCTCGATTGAAAGAATACGAAAAAAATGTTCTTCAAATGAAGAAAAAGTTCAAAGCTTTAAGGTTACTGCTTTCACAGTTTAATACACCTTTTGTTTATTTACTTTTGAACGACACAAAAACAAAAAAAATTGCACAAAGGTCTAAGGTTTAAGCTAAAAAGAATAGCCTAACCCTAAAGTAACAGCTCCTATCCAATTATGCTTAAATTTATAAGGTTGAATTAAAACCGTACCTAGTGGAAAGGGGGCAACGCCCTTTCTAGAATCCCCTGATGAAAACGTACCTAAATAATAGGCATTAAACTTCAAATTCACTATCCAACTCTGGCAAAAGCATCTTCGGATCCCTGCCCCCACCTGCGCACAGAAATTCGAATGCGTGCGGGAATCAATGATTCCAAACACAACGTTAGGCAATACTGGACTCTCAACAGCCTGCCGCTCCTTAATATCAAAGAATCGATTAAAGGCTACCCCTACCCCTCCAGTAATATACGGGTCAAAACAAGCAAAATGAAATAAGTGTCCTAAATACAAGCGATAATTAATTAAAGCTAAATGTGAATGGAGATCTGCACTCAAATTTTCATGAAAATTTCCTGGAAACAAAGTTTGCCACTTATAGTTGTTGTTCAAAAAAACATATTGGATATCGATACTTGACCAGCAATTCAATTGATAGCCCAACTGAGCGTTGATTGTCCAACCTGATTGAGTCTTTGCATTAAAAGATCTACCAGTTCCATTCGCCCCATTGTTACGGCTAGAACTTTTACCAATGCCGAAACAATAGCCGGCATCAACGCCTCCATATAGTGGATAACAATTAAAAAACTGCAACTCCTGGCTGTGAAGATTGTGAGTGCAAAATAGCACTAAGCAGATCAATAAGCATTTATTCATACAAAACACAAAAGTAAAAATATTTCGAGAACTGCATCTTTTCAAGTATGCGAGAACTTAGCAAGCGTTTTTTTAAAGCAAAGTTAGAATTGTGTTTGGACATTCTAAAAACAATAGCCTAAACCTAGAGTAACAGCTCCTATCCAATTATATTTAAATTTATAAGGTTCAATTAATTGCGTAACCGGTGGAAAGGGGGCGACGACCTCTCTAGCATCCCCTGATGAAAACGCCCCTAAATAATAGCCATTAAATTTCAAATTGACTATCCAGCTCTGGCAAAAGCATCTTAGGATCCCCGCCCCTACCTGCGCACAAAAATTGGAATGCATGCGAGAGTCAATGATTGCAAACACAACATTAGGGAATACTGGGGCGTTTACAGCGACTCTCTCCTTAATATTAAATAGTTTATTAAAGGCTACACCTACTCCGCCAGTAACATAAGGTTCAAAACAAGCAAAATTAAATAACTGCCCTAATTGCAGGCAATAATTGACTAAAGCTAAATGGGAATGGAGATCGGCACTTAAATTTTCGAGAAAATTTCCCGGGAAAATGGTTTGCCATTTGTAGGAATTTTTTAAAAAAACATATTGGATCTCAACACTTGACCAGCAATTGCATTGATAACCCAACTGGGCATTGATTGTCCAACCTGATTGAGCCGTTGCATTAAAAGATCCAGCCGTTCCATTAACCCCATTATTTTGACTTGAACTTTTACCCATGCCGAAACAATAGCCGGCGTCAATACCTCCATACAATGGATAACGATCAAAGAATTGCCAATCCTGACTGTAAAGAGTGTGAGTGCAAAATAGCACTAAGCAGATCAATAACCCTTTATTCATACAAAACGCTAAAGTAAAAATATTTCGAAAACAGCATCTTTTCAGGGATGTGAAAACTTTGCAAGCAGTTATTTTTTTAAAAGCTGAGCGTCGTTAGAATCGTGTTTGGAGATTCAAATGGATAGCCGTTTCATCCAAAAAACGGATTTCTGCCAAAATCATAAAACAGTCAAATAGAATTGGGTAATATGTTAAGCCGAGGGCATAACCCCAAGGCCTTTGATTTCTGAGATTGTGGAGGAATGTATTGGTATTCGTTTCAATGATAAACCGTTTTCCGTTATTTAATTTCCAGTGTGCGTGAGCATATTTAACAGCACCATAGGGGATAAGACGTGCATTGTAGTGATAGGAAACTCCTAATGCGAGTTGCCATTCGCTGTAGTGTGTTTTTAAAACCTTGTCTGGGTAACTGGAAGCGCCCGAGGCAATATAAAGCCTCTTAATCCTTGGAGATGTGGAAAAATATTGCCCAACAGCTCCCAGTGAAAATTTTTTATAGCTCCAAAGCTTTGCTTTTGCCCCCACACTGTAAGAAAAAGAGGAAAGGGTTTCGATTTCAAACAGAGGATGGGTATCATCCAAGTTAAATGCTCCAAGACTTGTATTCAAAGACAGCCGGGTAACTCCCAACGTTGAAAAAATTGCCAAACGATCACAGAAATTCATGGCAACAATTCCTGCATGCGTCAGTAATTTTGTGTAATCGATATCTTTGTCATGCACAGTCTCTAAATGGCGATTAATGACATAGTCGCCATAAAATCCTAGAGTCATGCGTCGATTAAAAAATGCATTGTCTGAGGAGCAGCATTCAAACTCTTCAATAGCCACAGGAAGGGCATTTGCGACGCATGGACACAGAGCGGAAAAGAGATAGCAAAGCTGTTTTATGAAGAATTTCAATGGAAACCTACAGTCATTTTAAATGAATGCAATATACTGACTGTCTCTTTTTACACTAAGACTTATTTTATTGACAGGTGCTGGGCAGACACAACCTTCTCCACGTCCCTAAACAGATGAGCAGCTTGTTGGAGGCTGCTCATTTTTTTACTTTATGTTTCAAGATATGAGCTCGCAAAAAGATTTTCAAAACTCCCCCTAGAATAATTAAACAACCCCCAATAACTGTTGAAAAGGCTGGATAGTGTTGAAAAACTAATGCATCTAAAAGTGCTGAAACAAAAACGGAAAAATAGAGAAAGGTTGTTAATGTCGAAGGATTGCCGCACCGATAAGCTAACCCACGAAAAAACTGATTGAATAACGTTCCGATTGCCATCAAGAGCACGAGGATCGCAACATAAGTCATCTTCTCGGGAACGAGTTGTTCTGGAACTTTGTTATGAATTGCAAGATCAATCAAGCCAGAAACGAGCGTCGTAAAAAAGAAAAGATAGAAAAGGCTTACAAGCAAGTTTTCCCTTTTTGACTGTAATCCGTAAAGCACTTGTGAACTTGCTTGTCCAAGCGCTGCAAGAAGCCCGATACCGCTTAAAACTGAAAAGAGCGATACATCTGGCTTTAAGACTAGAATAACACCAAAAAAAGCCACTGTCGCTCCTACTATAGTGGATTTTCCAGGGACACGTCCCAGAAATAACCATTCAATAAAAGGAATGAAAAGGGGTGATGTGTTTAATAAAATGGTCGCGTTCAACAGAGTATCGTGAGACAGATAGAATGCTAAACCATACTGTGAAACCAAGACACATAAACTACGCAATACTTGAAGCCAAAGTTTGGGTTTTTTAAAAACGGCTTTCCATTGTCCCAAGGCAGTTAAAAAAACAAGAACAAAGCATAAAGGGATGCTGAATCTTAAAAAAATTACGGTGAAAAAATCGAGATAGGCGAGATTGAGTTTCAGAAATAAAAAAGAGATCGAAAGAAAGGAAGCAGAAATGAGCATCCACAAAATTCCCCACTCATAAGATCTTCTCTTGTCTGCTTCCCGATTCATAGATTAGACCTCTTGCTTCATTAAATGGCGCTGAGAAATGTGCCATTTTTGTTTATATTTTTTTGTTCCTTTTTCGACATACTCAAATCGAGTAGGTGAAACACGCAATCTAGTTAAAAATTCTTGAAGAAATTCCCCGCCATTCTTTAAGAGTGGTAAGTACGATGAAAGAAGAAAAACTTTTACATTTGCTCAAGAAAAAGAAAGGGTTTTTCGAAGCGATGTTAGATTTATCTGAATGTGAATCTAACATGACAATCGATGAGTGGGTTGCTTCATTAGAGCAAAAAAAAATCTTGTTATCATGCATCGAAGAGATCGACGCTGAAATGATCCCTTTTAAGCAATCCATGCATCACATTTCTCAAGAAATTTCTGAGGAATTAGAACACATTCGAAATGTGATTAAAAGGATTCTTCATCTCGATGGCATTAACCAAGAAAAACGGAAAGACCGTTTGCGCGCCGCAAGCGAAAACGCAGATTGAAACATTACGCCTGCAGCTTGGTCATTATATTAAAGAAGCTGAATGTCTTCAAAATGCCTACCATTTTTTACAAAAGCAATTTTACGAACTCAAAGAAAAATGGGAAGCTTCTCGTCTAACTCTTGAACAACTCACCACATCCATGTCTGATGGAATGATGTTTGTCTCACTTGAGGGGATCATTTCCCTTTATAATCCTGCGGCAGCTGAATTGATCGGTTTCACACTGGAGGCTGTTTTACACAAACCCTACCAAGCATGCTTTTCCGATAGTTTATTTGGATTTTCAATGCAGGAGGCGCTCAGCCAAAAAGAAATCCATCAGCGTGTTTTTTTAAGATTGAATGAAAAAGAAATTGAGATTTCAACGTCCTCTGTTCCAGAAAAAGGGATCCTGATCTTTATGTTCAATCGGACTGAACACCAAAAACTGCAAAAAAGCTTAACCCACGCAGAGAGATTACAGGAATTAGGAGAGATGGCTGCGACGCTTGCCCACGAGATTCGCAATCCTTTGGGCGCAGTAGCAGGCTTTGCAAGTCTTTTGCAACGGGACATTACAGCACCTTCTCATCAAAAGATGATCTCAGCAATTTTAGAAGGGACCAGTTCATTGAATGCTTTAGTCACACAAGTGCTCGACTACGCTAAACCGATGCGGCTACATTTTGAACCGCTCAATTTGACTCAGTTGGTTCAAGAGGTTTGCACTGCCTCACAAACTTCACATCCAACTACTCATTACTGCTTTCATAGCGCTTTGATGGAATATGTTGTTTTGTTAGATAAAACACAGATCAAACATGTGTTGAATAATATTTTATATAATGCTGCTGAATCGGGAGCAACTGTTGTTGATATTACCTTGACGGATCAAGGCACTTTGACCATTAAAGATAATGGCTCCGGAATGGATCACAAAACTCTACAAAAAATTTTTACCCCTTTTTTTACCACTAAGGCCAAAGGCACAGGTTTAGGTCTTGCAGCTTCTTTGTCAGTGATTAAAGCTCATGGGGGAACTTTAGAGGTTTCTTCAGAAGAAGGCAAAGGCACACAATTTACCCTCTCACTAGGATCGTATGCGCATTGAAAAAATATTAATTGTTGATGATGAAGAGCTAATGCTCCGTTTTTTGGCAGAAACTTTAAGACGTAAAAAATATGAAATTGAGACTGCAAGCTGTGGCAAAGAAGCCATCACCTTTTTAAAGAAAAAAACATTTGATCTAGTCATTACAGATATGAAAATGGGAGACCTTTCTGGCGTTGAGCTTTTGCGTAAAGTGAAAGAAAATTCCCCTCAAACAGTTGTTATTGTGATGACAGCTTTTGGAACAATCGAAAATGCGGTTGAGGCTATGCGTCTGGGAGCTTTTAATTATTTGCTCAAGCCCTTCACACCCGATGCTATTGAAACATTGATTGAAAAGGCTTCTGACCATTTAGCACTTGTGCAAGAAAACCTCTATTTACGAGAGGAAGTTTCTTCAAAAAGGATCCCCAATCAATTGATTGCGGAAAGCCCAGTGATGAAAAAAGTGCTCCAAGAAGCGATCCAGATCGCCAAAAGCCAAGCGAGTGTTCTGATCCATGGAGAATCTGGGACTGGGAAAGAGGTCATTGCAGCAGCCATCCATGCCCATTCCTTGCGGGCTCAGAAATCGTACATACGTGTCAATTGCGCCGCTATTCCAGATACATTGATTGAATCAGAATTTTTTGGACATGAGAAAGGTGCCTTCACCGGAGCAGACCAAAAACGGCTTGGACGTTTTGAGCTGGCAAATCAAGGGACCTTACTACTTGATGAGGTGACAGAAATCCCAATCGGTCTTCAACCAAAACTCCTTCGTGTGATCCAGGAACAAGAGTTTGAAAGAGTCGGCGGCAGCAAGCCTGTGTCGGTTGATGTCCGCTTGATTTCTACCTCCAATCGCAATTTAAAAGAGGCCATCCAAGAAAAAATTTTTAGAGAAGATCTTTACTATCGGCTGAATGTTGTCCCTCTTCGTCTTCCCTCTTTAAGGGAACGGAAAGAAGACATTCTTCCCCTGACCCATTATTTTCTTCAAAAATATTGCGTCGAGAACCGTAAGCCACTTAAAAAACTGACAAAAAGTGCTGAAAAAAAATTATTAGATCACGCATGGCCAGGAAACATCCGGGAGCTTGCAAATGCTCTTGAAAGAGTTGTCGTAATCGACCCCGCCCCGCAGATTGAACCTGAACACTTAACTCTCGATTATAGTTGATTCTAGTTCAAAAGACCCATTTTGAATTAGAATCAACTATAAAGCTAAGCTTTCAAAACTGGGTAGCCCCTTTTCAAAGTGGTACGTTTGAGTTTGTGATTGATAATGCCCTGTCAGCACTTCCTCACCATTAGCAAGACTCACAAAAGGGGCATCTACAAAAGAGTTATAGCCAATAACTTGTTGCATACAAGTCTCTGTCAAGGGAACTGCTTTGCATTCAATCAGCAATAGGGGAGCAAATGATTTGGGGGCACAGACCAAAATGTCTGCGCGTCGCTTCGCAATGTCCGTCATGAGGCCAGATTTGAGATGTGGTAGAAGTGCGATTTCCTTTTCAACGGTGATATAGCGAGGGGGATACCCGAGACTTTCGAGCATGTAGAGAAGAAGATGCTGCCGTATATGCTCTTCAGGGGTCGCTACCACCCATTTTTTTCGAATGGGATCAAAGAGTCTATTTTTCTGGTTCAATGATGCCATAATTGCCATCATTACGCCGATAGATGACCTTAAGCTTTCTGTCCTCTTCGCTGCGGAAAATCATGAATTGCTGGTCTTCTATGAGCTCCATTTTCATGATCGCTTCATCTTGAGTCAGCGTTTTGAGAGGCTTTTTCTCAGAGCTGACTACAGGATGCGGCTTTAGCTGCTCTTCCACTTTTTTTATAGTCTCTTCTTCGATTTGGTCATTAATGTCATCAATGAGAGGCACCCTGACTACATTGACATTCATTTCAATCTGAGAAACACCTTTCGCATGGTGCTCCTTTAAACGTCTATGATAACGGCTGAGCTTTGACTCAAGCCGCTCGATGGCTTGATCAATAGATGCATACATGGTTTCACTGCGGCCAAAGACTTTGATTTTTGTGTTATTGATCATGATCATGAAGTCGACCACATGCATCAATTTTTGGACATCCATAGTCACAACAGCTTCAATAATGCGGCCGCCGAATCGGTCAATCACTTTAGACATTTTATCAACAGCATATGCCTTCATAGGCTCTGTCACAGATACATGTCGTCCTATCACCTGAACAGGGTATTCGAGTTGTGCAAATTTCTCTTTGATTTCAGCTTTCGTTTTTTCGTTCATGCCACACCTCTTTAGAAATTAGATGCAAATTGCAAAATACCTTACTCCAAAGAAAAGACCAATGTTTTTTTGCGAGGGGCTCAAGATTTTATGAAAAGGCCTTGGCCTGTGGGCAAGGAGAGTATACTGACTCCAAGCTCTTTAGCAAAAGCATCAAAAGCGATATGTTGTTTTTCGTAGCCTATGTGGGCATAATCATCTAAAAGGATTTTTGAGAATAGCTTTTTTACACGGTAGTATGTTGAGTTTTAAACCAGCCCTTAAATGTGATGGAACCTAAATGAGCATTGCCCTGGGGAACGAGAGTATTCTCATCTAATTTTACGCCGAAATAGCGAGAATCTTTTTCGGAAATAATTTTACGCCGATCATTTGTCGCTTGAAGATATTCCTCTACAATCTCTGAAAAACGAAAACGCTTGGGACCTGCGATCTCATAAATGTCATTTTTGGCCTTTTCTAATACGACTTGAAATAAGGCTTCGGCAACATCATCAGAAGCGATCGGTTGTATGAAGGCATTAGGCAGATGGACTGTTTGTCCAATTGTACTTTCTTGGATGATACTGCTTAAAAACTCAAAAAATTGTGTCGCTCTGACAATCGTGTAGGGAATATTCGATGATTTGATGAGATTTTCTTGGGCAAGCTTAGCCCTGAAGTACCCGCTTTCGGTCAGAAGATCAGTGCCCACAACAGATAAGGCTACATGATAGTGAATCCCTGCCGCTTGCTCTGCTTTGAGAAGATTGCGCGTTGAAGTTTCAAAGAATTGTAATACTGCTTTATCTTCAAAAGAGGGAGCATTTGCAACATCTACAACAGCATGGGCACCTTCTAATGCTCCAGCAAGGCCTTCGCCTGTAAGAGTATTGACACCAGTGGATGGAGAAGCTGCTATAGCTTCGTGCCCTTTATCTCTTAGTTTCTTGATTAATTTTGATCCAATCAGCCCCGTACCACCAACAACAACAATTTTCATAGACTTCTCTTTATTATAAGCAAACTCATCCATGAAACAAATTGATCCGTTTGTCAAGCGATAAAAAAACGTGTTCCGCATTTCTGGCAATCCCTGTTTTTTGAATACAGGGGTCAAAATAGTAAAATTTATCGAGGCTTTGAAGATGGAAAAATGGTCTACTTCTACATCTAGCACAGATGAAATCGAGCTTTTAAGGAATCGACTATCTAATTAGGAAGAGAAAGAGCTGGCCAAGTTTTCCGGAGGAAAAAATGTCAGGTAATGTGCACCGAAGAGGACTCGAACCTCTAACCACCTGGTTCGAAGCCAGGTACTCTATCCGATTGAGCTATCGGTGCATAATAACCTGAGTTTTGGGTTGTCTTCCTCGGATTCGGCGGAGTTTGCGACGCAAATCTTGAGATTTTCTGGCGCAGTAAATGGCCAAAGGCCCTTTACGAGCCAGAAAAGCACAAGAGATGCGAGCAAACTGCCTGAATCAGAGGGAGAAAAACCCAAAATTCAGGTTAATAGGATAGCCTATCAAGAAAAGACGTTGACCTCAAGCAAAAACTGAGGCATGCTCGAGAGCACACATGAGCTTACAAACAGAAGGGATTGTGCTACAAGCCATCCCCTTTAAAGAATATGACCGGATATTGACCCTTTTCTCCTCGGCAGGGCTTCTCAAATTTTTTGTGAAAGTGCGCAAGAAGGATTATTTAAAGTGCATAGCTCTTACGTCTCCATGGACACGAGTCGAGCTGCATTACACTTTAGGAAGAGGAGATTTGCACCGTATGACAGAAGGATTTATTCTCTCGCAACATTTACGCTTGCGGGAGAGCTTGGAAATTCTCGAAGCTGCAGATACCATGACAAAAGCTATTTTACACTCGCAATTGCAAGGCAAACCTGCACCTAAGCTCTATTCTCTTTTATGCCTTTTTCTACACCAGTTACCTAGTTGCCACTATCCAAAGAGTCTGGCTTCCGCTTTCCTGATCAAAATTTTAACTCATGAAGGTTTGCTGCAACTTTCTACTCATCAATCCACGTATCGGTATGGGGGTGAGCTTTATTTTCCTCAAGAAGCCCCCCCAAATCATGTAGTGATGACAGGCGAAGAAGAAAAGATGCTTTCTGAAATCACCCATTCCCGTTCCTTGCCATTTATGACTTCTTTGAGCCTTTCTGTTGATCTTCAATCTAAAATCGCGACGATGTTTCAACAAGTTTATAGTTGATTCTAGTTCAAAAGACCCATTTTGACCTGCGCGAAAGCTCTCGCGGTTAAACGATCGTAAGGGACCCAATATTAATTCAATATGGGGTCCCTTACGATCGTTTAACCCCGAGGCTTTGGCGCGGAGAAAATGGGTCTTTTGAATTAGAATCAACTATAGTTGATCTGGCAAGACTAAATGATGCTTTTTGCCAAGATTGTCATCATATTGACCTGAAATCTCGTTTTCAATGAATACACGCACTTCTTTTTTGTCCCCTTCCTTGATCAAAAACATGATGTAGGAATTACCATTATCGTTGAATATTGAAAAATCGTAGGCATTTTCGTGTTCTTGAAAACGTTCTAGACTTGAAAAGCGCCTTATATTTGGAAGGGAAGGATGAGATTGCTTAATTAAAGTCATGAAGACAGCCATTTGAACTGCAACAATCAAGCTGGCTGTCCCGATCATCCACCATCCAATTGAACTAAATTCAAAGTCTTTAAGAGGCCAAACCATGCAGGTTCCCACAAATGCCAGTAGCGCTGTTAAAGCTACAGATACAACCAAACCGGTAATGCGATTTTCAGTAAAGATGTTATGCGCATAAACAACATTCACATTTTCTCCTTCCAACCTTATTGTAGCCATTCGAAAATCACCCTTTTAATCTTGTAATGAAGGAATTGTGAAAAGACGTGACGGAGAGGCATTTTGCCATGAAGCCTCAAAGCGTTCGATTTGATCGAGCGTTTGCTGAGGCGGATTCAAACAAGCATCAAACAATGGGCCCTTGAGCGTGACGGCATCAAACTTTAAGCTGGCACACTGCAAGAACTGCTCAGGTTTTTTCAAAGATGCAATTAAAAGATGTGAAGACAAATCCATATTTTGGATTATTTGGCAAACTTCTAGGGCATTTTCTCCTATGTGAGAAAAATAAGGAACAACATAGCAAGCTCCTGCTTGCGAAGCTAAAAAAGCTTGCATCGGCTCAAAAATAGCTGTCGCCATCACAGGAATATTAGCTAGAGACAAATGATAAATCGCCCCTAAACCTTCACTTGTGACAGGCACTTTTACGATAATTCTGTCGGAAAAATCAAAAAAATCTTTACCTTGTTCAATCATGCCTTCTTCAGAGCGAACAGTGACTTGTACTGCCAAAGGCCCTGAAAAACTGTTGAGCAGTTCCTCTAGAATGTCCTCAGGAGTTTTTTTTCCCTCAGCCAAAATCGTTGGGTTAGTCGTAATGCCATCGAGAAGACCGATATTTTTCGCCTTTTCGATCGTTTTTAAGTCAATCGTGTCCAACCAAATTTCCATGCTTCAAAAAATCCCACAAAAAAGAGAATTAATCAATTAATTTTACGTCAGTTAATTTAGGATGATCCGTCCATCGGCTACTTCGACATTGATTTTGAGGATAATTGGTGAAGTTTCCGCTTGGGCATTTGTGTATGTTTTTTTTAAGACACCCAACTTTTCTTTCTTTTTTAGTCCATCACAGGGAAGAACTTTCCCTTTGACAGCGACTTTAGTGTGGATTTCAAGACCTATATCCTTGGGGAGCGAGATAACAACATCTTCATCCATCCCACGGATATTAATTTCGCACGATTGGGTCCAGTTGGAATTCAAATCCAGCTGCATGGCGCAATTGGAGCATAAAAAATTGATCATCTCAAGTTTGGGGAATTGTCCTGTGAGCTTTCCAGTTAGGGAGCCGAAAGAGCCTTCGTAATTGACGAGCTCAAGTTCTGGGTAGTTGCCAGTGAGATGAAATTCCACATTTTTTTTCCGTTTGGCATCGATGTTGATGTGCTCAAGCTCGGGATATTCTCCTTCAAAATCAAAGATATCTACACGCTGTTTTTTGGGCTGGGCTGATTCATAACGACGCGCGCTCCGGTCTGCAGAATAACGCTCAGCCTGCAAAGACGAGGTGCATAGAATAATAAAAAAAGCTAATAAACGGATCATAAACAATGCGAAAGGGGGGACTCGAACCCCCAAGGATTGCTCCACTACCACCTCAAGGTAGCGCGTATACCAATTCCGCCACTTTCGCGAAGGGCAGAATCGTAGCAAAGAAATCTGCTTTCTCTCAAGAGAATTCTGTGGTATAATAAATTACATGAAATGGATTTTAATTTTTTTAGTACACATTTACCGCTTATGTTTAAGCCCTTTTGTAGGACAATGCTGCCGATTCGCACCAAGCTGTTCTGAATATGCATTGGAAGCCATTGCCTTTTATGGAGCTTGGAAAGGGGGATGGATGACTCTTAAGCGATTGGTGAAATGTGGTCCATGGCATCCCGGAGGATATGATCCTGTTATTTCGGAATCGTTAGAACCTTTCCAGGGCAAATCACAGTGCTCTTCAACTGATTAGCTTCCATAAGCGCATCTAAAGAGACGTTGTGTTTTCGAGCAATGAGCCAAAGTGATTCTCCATCTTGTACAATATGTTTGCTTGGATTGGGTGCAGCAGGAGGGGTTTCCCTGAAAACGGGGCGCAAATTTTTTGGCACCTGTTTTTCGACAAAATGGCCTGCCATTTCGTCAGCACTTCCATTTCCAGTGTATTCTGAAATTCTGCATACCGCTTTTTTCCGAAGAGGTTCAATACGCATAGAACTTGCGATCGCTTGGGCAAATGCGATCGATTCTTGTGTTTTGATGGGCATTAAATCGAGAATCTTTTTAATATGGTCATCATCAAGATGGGTTACAGCAAAGGATGCATCTGTGACAAGAAATAAATGCGCAGCCGTATGAGATCCTTCATCTACAGCAGCGAGAAGAAGCTGTTGTCTCACCTCGTCCGAAAAATCGATGGTTTCTTTTTGTTTTTGCGTAAAGGAAGAGAAATTTTCCCACCCCCCCTCTAACGCAACCTTCAAAAGAGTTCTTCTTTGGATGGGAAGGCAGGTGCGAGCAAATAAAGTTTCCAATAAAACAAATTCAGTAGATCTACAAAAAAAAGATACGAGGCTAGGATCAGCCTGCTCAATACCTGTGGTTTTCAATTTTTTGAAAAGACCTCGCACCGTGAAAGGCCACTGATCCGCTTTAACAAAAATTTTGAGCGTTTCAAAATCGCTTTTGCGGAGTCCAGGAAAAATGAAAAATTGTTTCTCTTGATATTGCCAGAGATGTTTTGAAAGTTTTCCTCTTCCTAATCCCCGCTCTACATCAAAATCATGAAAAGTGGCTAAAGCCCCTAATGCAAGATCACATATGCAAAGACCGCATGCCATTTTCCGATCATCGTCCAGCAATTCCACTAAATGCTCAAAAGAAACTTCCGGTAATCTTTCCAAAAATTCTAACCGGACGGAGGGAACTTCTGTCTGAATGATTTCCTTTCGCGCATAAGAAAATTGTAAGGGATTATCCCGGATTAAAAAGTAAAAAAAGACACCTACAAGGACGACATTTAAAGTTGCGCTCAGGATCAACGTTTGGAAAATCCAACGGGAATTGCTCATATATCTTGTGACTATAATAGTTCTCTCGTAAAATCTCACATTAAAAAAGCCCAGCTTCAGATCACATGAAAGTTCCACTTGTTTGGTTAAAAGAATACTTCCCTACTAACCTTAGCGTTGACAAAATCGCTAACACTCTCACTTCTATTGGATTGGAATTTGAAGGACTGGAGGAGGGTGTCATGGAAATCGGACTCACACCCAATCTCATCCACTGCGCTAACATCCGTGGCATGGCGAGAGAACTTGCAGCAGTCACTGGCGAGGCAATTCATCTTCCTAAATATACTTTTATCGAAAAGAAGGAAGGGTCGATCACGCATGAGATCAGTGTCACTGTTGAAGATCCTGAAGATTGCCCCCGCTATGCCTGTCGGCTCATTAATGGTGTACATGTCGCCCCGTCTCCATCCTGGCTCAGAGAACGTATTGAACAATGCGGCTTGCGAAGTGTGAATAATGTTGTCGATATCACTAACTTAGTCCTTCTGGAGTTTGGCCATCCACTTCATGCTTTTGACTTTGACAAACTAGAAGGAAAACAAATTATCGTACGCAAAGCGCATAAAGAAGAAGTCATTACCACATTAGATGGTATTTCACGGTATCCTAGTTTAGAAACCCTTCTCATCTGCGATGGCAAAAAACCGGTAGCGATTGCAGGCATCATGGGCTCATCTGAAACAGAAGTGAGCTATCAAACCACATCAATTCTTTTGGAATCCGCTTACTTCGAGCCATCTCAAATCCGCCGTGCATCGAAAAGGATGGAGTTGCATTCAGAGGCTTCTTACCGTTTTGAAAGAGGATGCGATCCCAATGGTGTATTAGAAGCTCTCGATCGTGCCACTGCGTGGATTTGTGAAATAGCGGGCGGCATAGCAGTTCAAGGGCATATCGATGTATTAGCCCACCCATTTCCTATGGCTTCTGTAAGTTGTAGACTCAGCCGCATCAATCAAATCCTCGGAACCCGCTTGAGCGTGAGTGAAGTGGAAACTATTTTTCGCAGGTTAAATTTTGTCATTGAACACACTGCAGAGGATCAAATCACGCTGAAAATCCCGACATACAGGGTAGATATCCATAAAGAGATCGACCTCATCGAAGAAGTGGCAAGGATGTATGGATTTGATGCGATCAAAAAAAATGAAAAGTCTTTTTATCGCACCGGTAATCTATCCCATAGCCCCGAATATCTTTTCACGCGCCGGATCAGAAATCATCTTTTGCGAGAAGGATTGCAGGAATGTTTAACATGCGATCTCATTAGCCCCACGCAAGCTTCATGGATTTCAACGGATACTTTCCCAACAAGAACCTTGATCAAGCTTCTCAACCCCCAGTCCATGGACCAATCCGTCATGCGCCCCTCGCTTTTGCCTGGTTTATTGAGTATCATTCGAGATAACGAAGACCATGGCATCGAATCAACGTGTGGATTTGAAGTAGGAAGAGTTCATTTCACAGCTAAAGAGAAATACCTCGAGCCACCCGTCGCAGCCATTTTTTTGACTGGCAAGCGCACACCAGAGCTTTGGGAAACCAAAAGCCCATCCGTAGATTTCTTTGATCTCAAAGGTATCCTGGAAAACCTTTTAGCTGGCCTTAAAATTTTCAATTTTCACTTGGCTCCGAGCTCATATGAGAATTTCCATCCGGGCCGCCAAGCGATCCTTTTTTTAGATCATGTAGAAGCTGGTATTTTGGGAGAGGTCCATCCTTCGACAATTAAACAAGCTGGTCTTAAGCATCCAGTTTATTATGCTGAAATTAATTTACAGGACGTGCAGCCGTTTATCCCCCATGAAATGCGCATGACCCCTCTCTCCCATTACCCGGCCTCAACACGCGATTGGACAATTACAATTTCTGACTCTACGCCGGTTGGAAACTTGTTGGATGCGATAGCAAATGTCTCATCTCCTTTACTCGAATCCTACACTCTCCAATCCCCCATTTACAAAAGCGCTGAGCTTGGTGCTGATATGAAAAACGTCACAATCCGATTTGTCTACCGAGACCATCATAAAACTGTCTCACAAGCAGAAGTTGAACAAGAACACTCACGCATTATTAAGATTATTTCTTCACAAAGGGAATCACCATGAAAACAACTCTCCCATGCATCATGCTTGCCTGCACATTATTAGCAGGATGTCGCTCAAATCAGGGGCAATTTGACATTGTTAAAGCAACATATATCCATAAATATGGAGTTCCAGTAGCCAAAGCAGATTGGTTAGAACGAGGACAGGATGGACAAACGGTTATCTTGCGCAGAGATGGTGTCACTATTACCTCCACATATGCTAAAGGTGTGCTCCACGGAGTGACGACCTATACGTATCCCAATTCTTCAACAATCCACACTTCTGAATTTTATGAAAAGGGTGCACTGGTTTCTAAAAAGGAAAATTATCCAAGTGGCGTACCGATGCAAGAAGAGACTTTTGCTCAAGGATCCCTTGCTAACTTAACCCGTTGGTACGAAGATGGCACACCACAAGCCACGGAATTTTATCAAGACCAGCTACTCTCTTCGGGCGAATACCGCACCGCAAATAACATCGTTGAATCACGCGTTTGCAATGGGCAAGGGACCCGTTTTTTTCGCTCTAATGAGGGAGAGCTCACTGCAAAAGATACGATTCAAAACGGATTGTTGAAAGAAAGGGTGACATTTTTTTCGAATGGTGATCCATCGACGATTACCAACTACCAAAGTGGTGACATTCACGGCACACGTCTGACTTTTGCAAAAGGTGGTCTTCCCAATACAGTTGAGCAATGGAGCCATGGCATGCAAGAAGGGATCACTATCGTCTACCAAAATGGGGAAAAGATTGCAGAAGTCAACTATAGCAAAGGCAAAAAACATGGCAGCGAGTTGCGCTATCTTGATGGAACAATCCTTGTAGAAGAATTGTATTGGAAAAATGACCTCATGCATGGCCCCAGAAAACTCTATGTGGATGGTCAAGCCAAAACTGAGTGGTATCATGAAGGTATCATTGTTTCTAGACCCACCTATGAAAGAATGAACCTACCCAAAACCCATCTTAACTAATCTCTCGTGACCGTAAGCGTGCCCATGCCCTTGCCCGATTTTCGATGCAAGAGCATGGGTGCACATGAGTTATCTATGAAAAAACTATTTGGTATTTTTGATTTACCTATTTTGGTCTCTGTCCGAGCTCAAGAGCAGATTCAACATGTCACGTTGAAAGAGCATCCTGAAGGTTTGGCCTTTGAAATCAACAACGAAGCCTCTAAAAAATTAGTGAAAGAGACCCTTCGCTTTTTTGAAAGTTATGTGGTTGGAAAAAATGTGCCCTTACTTTCTTTTGAATGGGGGCAGATAACTCCCTTTACCCGATCAGTCTTGCACCAACTAGAAGGAGTTTCGTTTGGAAAAACAGAAACGTATGCCCAAATCGCTAGAAAAGTAGGCTCGCCTCAAGGAGCAAGAGCTGTAGGGGGAGCTTGTGGCCGAAATCCTTTCCCCTTTTTCATCCCCTGTCATCGAATTGTGGGCACTCAAGGACTCGGTGGATTCTCTGCTGGATTAATTTTTAAAGAAAAATTACTAAATTTTGAAAAATTAATCAGGACTTAATAATATTAAGTGGATAGATGTGAAAATGAAAGAACAGAGCTTCAGCAAAGAGAGTAGAAAAATCATTTGCGGTGCATTATCGTCTATCCTGACTCACCTTTCTTACCCTATTTATGATGCAATTAATATCTCACCTGCATGGGGTAAGCCACATCCCCTAGCTCCCGCTTTGAAAAAAGTGCTCGAAGATCCTAATATGAAATCTCCTAACATCAATCGCACTCTCGAAGATGTGAAAACTTACACTGTCTATTTAAAAAAATTCACGACTGCATTGAATCAGATTGGCATGTAAGTTGCATCTTAAGCACTGTCCTAATCTTGGAGGTGACAGTGCAACCCACAAACGTTCTTGAAAAAAAAATTGCCTATCTTGAATTCATCAATGATCAGCTAGCGAGTGAAATCCAATATGTTGACAGGCTTTTACGGTTGATTGGCTTTCCTGAGGGGTTGGAAACCATTAAAAGTGCCGCGCAGGAAGTGATTGAGGAAGAAGATTCGGCAGAATAATGCCGGTATGCTAAAATCCCTTCCATGAAATTCTGGGATCGCTACACATCATGGGAAGAGGCTGAAAAGGCTTGGCAAGATGGGATCGAGGCAGCCGAGGCTCAGGCCCCTGTCAAAAAACTGAAAGTCCTTCCCCAAATGCCTGGGATCACTGCTGAAACGTCCCACCATCTCAAATGGAAAAGCTTTAAATATATGCTCACCCACGACCACGGTGGCAAGGTGTTGCGTCAAGTGCTTAAGCACCCTTTTAAGTATGGGTTTCGCTATTGCAAATCTCTTCTTAAAAAAAAATCGTACCGACGAGATGGGGATTTTTTCCTTTATGGCCTCCCTTCTATAGAAGCTTTCGAATCCACAATGAAACAAGAAACTACTCTGTTAGTGGCTGGTTTTTCCTATTGCCAAAAACCCCATGAATGCCCATCAGGGCGTTTCAACGATCAATGTATCCAAAACCCTGAACATCCCGTGTGTAGACAATGTGATATCGGCCAAGTGCTGCATGCTTTGCCAGCCTCCACTATCCCGATCATCATCCCCACCGTGCATCATATTGGACACAAAATTTTAGAGTTGGTGCATGCCCATCCAGATAGGCAAATCCTTTTTCTGATTACCGCATGTGAGATGACCCTTGAGATGTTTGGCGACTGGGGAAATATGGCAGGGGTGAAAGGGATAGGCGTGCGCCTAGACGGGCGCATCTGTAACACGATGCGCGCTTTTGAGCTTTCCGAGGAGGGAATTAAACCGGGGTTGACTGTGACAACACCTGAGACACGCAGCAGGATTCTTGCCCTTGTAAAGAGCATGCGTGCTTCTTCCTAAATGGTTTGTTGCCAGAGCGAGCATCCATGGCACGTAGACGGGGCATCGTGGTGCACGTATGGCCACAGCATCCCTTGTATATATCTAAGCAGCTCTCGCAGCAGATAAAAAGAGTGTTGCAATCCATGTTCGCGCAGTTGTAATAAGTATCACAAGGCAGCCGACAATGCAGGCAATGGGAGATAGGCTCGCATTCTTTCCCGTCAATGGACACAGCAAGACGATCATCAAAAACAAACAACTTTCCTTTCCAGTGTTCTCTGCCTTGTTCCAGTCCATATTGGATCACCCCACCCTCTAGTTGGTACACATCCTTAAACCCTCTTTTTTTCAAAAGAGCAGAGTAAAGCTCGCAGCGGATCCCTCCCGTACAGTACATCATCACTTTTGTGTTTTCGGGATCGAGCTCATGGCTCAATTTGTCTGCATAAGCAGGAAACTCGCGGAATGTTTCCAGTGGAGGTAAAACAGCCCCTTCAAAATGCCCGATCTCCCATTCATACTGATTCCGGACATCAAGCACGAGGTATTCGCCGCTTTCAAGCATCTTTTTCCATTCAGCAGGGGTGACATGCACACCCCCTTCTTGAGGATCAACCCTCTGATCGAGAGCGACAAGCTGGGAGCGGTATTTCACAGTGACACGAGGAAAAATTTGTTCTGTCACGGGATGGATTTTAAACGCTATGTTTGAAAAACGGGGATCTGCTTTGAGCCATGCCATGTAAGCTTCTGCACAGGCAAGAGAGGCGCTCATTTGGCCGTTGATCCCTTCCTCGGAAATGTAAATACGGCCTGAGTACTCTTTCCCATCAAAAAAAGATTTGTGATTTTTCACCTCGGCCTGAGGATCTTCGATCGTGACAAAAAGATAATAAGCTAAAGCAATGTACTCCATACGAGTGAATAGTATACAGGGACATATCGAATAAATCTATTGTAGAAAATCACCTCCCGGGCTATGATCTCACCTCTAATTGATTTCTGATTCTTTAGGAGAAAGAATGGCACGTTATCGAGGTCCAAAAAATCGTATCGCTCGCCGGTTTGGCGCAAATTTGTTTGGCAGAGCCCGCAACCCTTTATTGCGTAAGGCCAACCCTCCTGGGCAGCATGGTGCTCGCCGCCGTAAAAAATCGGATTATGGCATTCAGCTTGAAGAGAAGCAGAAATTAAAGGCCTGCTACGGCATGCTGCTTGAAAAGCAACTTGTCAACACCTTTAAAAACGCCGTACTCCTCAAAGGAAATACAGCACAATTGTTCATGCAGAACTTGGAGTGCCGCTTAGATATTCTTGTCTATCGCCTCCGTTTTGCACGCACCATTTTTGGAGCACAACAGTTAGTCTCTCATGGCCACGTTCTCGTCAATGGCAAAAAGGTTGACCGCAGATCTTTCCTCGTCAAGCCTGGAATGGAAATCTCTATCCGTCCAAAATCGCGTACCAGTAAAGCGATCATTGACGCTTTAGAAACTTCTTCTCAGCAAACTCCAGATTACCTTTCACTCAACAAAGAGCAATTTGCAGGCCGTCTATTGGTTGCCCCCTCCATGGAGCAAATCGAAGGTCAGCTCCCTCTTCCCATCAACATTCCTGTTGTCTGCGAGTTCCTCTCCCACAAGACCTAAGCCTAATCTCCAGAATTGACGTTAAGATCTCAATTCTGGATAATATAATAAGATAACCTAGGATGTGGGCTATGTCAGGCAAAGCAAAATCTAAGGCAATAAGGGTAAGAAAGAATGCAGCAAAAAAGGAATGCGTCTTAAGAAAATCTGGCCGATCTGTTCGAAGGCATATGTCAGCTATTCAGTCCACTCAAAAATCCAAAAAAAAAACCCCTCCCTCCTGGGCAAAATGAAGGACACGATCCTTTATGAAAACGATTTGATCTCACCCATTAATGAAACATGGGATGCTGAGAAAGAAAGTGAGTAAGCCCCCTAAACTTCTTTTAGATACACACGTATGGATTTGGTTAGGGACAGATTCAAAAAAAATATCCAACCTAACTTTTAGCCGATTCCTGCTTAAGGGAAAAAATGTCCATATGCACCCGACAGGCCCGGGAGCTTTGGCGCGGTCAAACGCTGCAATTTTGGGCTGAATCGATCACCTTTGCATCAACAGATTGAATATGCGTTGGGGTTTTAGTTCTGCTAAACAGGGTGGACTGAGCGGTGTTTGTGGATACATGCATTTTTTCTTATTGCAAGGTGCACAAGGCAAAGAGGATCGTACATAGATCTGATTAAACCCACTTGCTCCAATAAGGCCAGAGTCAGTAGATCCGTAAAGGGTTATCGAGGGGACGTTCAGAGCTGCACTGAGGTGGCTCAGACCAGTATCTACGCAAACATTGCCTTGGGATTGCGCCAAAATATAACCTAATTCAGATAAATTTAATTTGGGTAGTACCTGCACCTGCTCAGAAATGGCCAAACGGTTAGCGCGGGCTTTTTCTTCTTCATTACCCCAGGGAAGCAAAATGGTATAACCTTCTTGGGTTGTTCTTTGAATGAGCTCTTTCCAATACTCTTCAGGCCACAATTTGGTTTTCCAACTCGCATTATGGACAAAAACAAAATAGTGCGCTGGAAGATCATAATTAGGTTTTGTGAATTTCTCACGATTAATCAAAAAATTAGGAGGTGTATTAGGAAGAGGATACTCCAATGCGTAAGCAAATAACCGTCTCAAACGCTCGATAGCATGCATCTTTCTTGAAATGGCAAAGCTTTTTTGGTAGGCGATCGCCGCGATTGGCTCTCTTACCGAATGTCTGTCGTAGCCAACTCTTAATCCTTTTGTAAAAAGTGCAAGAGACGCCGTTTTAAAATTGCCCTGACCATCAATAATAAAATCATATTTTTCTTTTCGTATCGAATGGACAAGCTCCTTCAAGGCGCGGTATGTTTTTAAGTGCATAAGACAACCGCGCCACTCGCGGTGATTCGTTGTAAATACACGGTCAACTGCCGGATGCCAGTGAGCGACTTCTTGGAAATTTTCATCAATCACCCAATCGAAAAGACACTCTTTGTTAGCAAGATAGGCATCTGTGAGGGCTGGCAATACATGAATTAAATCGCCGAAAGAGGTCAATTTAATAAGTAGTACTTGCCTTCTCATCATTCTTAAGGAGGTATTTTTTCAAAAAAGCGCTTAAACGATGCCGTCGAAGATGGTGATCAGCAGCCTTGTCTGAAGTGACGTAATTCAATTGAATCGAGCGTCTTTCCCCAATAAAAGGAGCATGTCCATGCCAGCAATTTGCAGTCACTTTAAAAATCAAACAGGTGCCAATCTCCGGAGAAACTTCTGCAGCGAAATGGTCGAGATTTTTTTTGTTATACAACAATCTAAGACGACCGGCATTGCTTTGCCATCCTTGATTTAAATAAAGAAGAACAGTCACTAATTTGGATGCAGAATCGATATGGATACGGCCATCTTTTTTAGCCGTATGCCCTCTCAGCGTAATCATACAAGGGTTATCATCTAAATTCATTGCAAAACGATCGCCTATCACTTTTTTCAGCTGAGGAAACTGGAGCTCCGCAATAAGTTTTTCAAATGCCCCCTCGTAACTTAGGGCATTAAGTGGATAACTCCCTCTTGTTTTAATTGTAGGAAAGGTCTCTGATATTTGAGAGATGAATGTGGGATTGATCACATTCTTTATAATCATATAAGGAAAGGGATCAGTATGCAACGGGGCAGCTCGTATCGAATCTAAATTTAAAATATCTAGAGCATTTTTCATTCATCCAGCCTCATGCTAATAAAAAAAGAAATCAAATATAGGACATATAAAATACAAAGAAAAGATTTTTTTTGACCCAGAATGGATTTATTTTGTTTTTGTGAAAGAATTCAGGGAAAACAGGCGCAGAGGATAAGCACAGATCAGAAAAGTCGCGGTAAAAGTGAGAGATTGTGCTCCAAAGGAGAGCAGCTGCACGTTGAGTGCGCGTGGGAAATCGATAGCGGGTTGAAGACAAATAAGGGCATGATCTTGAAAATAAGTCCCTATGTATAGAGTAGCTGCTATCGAAAGTGTTGAGGCCAGGATCACTTTGCGTGTTTCGAGGGATAAGCCAGTGAAAGTGAGGGTATGCTCTTTTGAGAGGGATTTGTAGAGAAGAGCTGCATTGATGAAGGAAGCTAAGGCAGTTGAAAGGGCAATGCTAAGCGCACCCCAATGGAATTGGAAAACAAAAAGAGTGTTGAGAAGGAGATTGACTCCCACTGTGATCAGAGAAAAAAGGGTGGGAAGGCGATAATTCTTGTTTGCATAATAAGCAGAGGCCAAGATGAGCACGCATGTTGTGGGCAATAGGCTTAAACTATAAGCCCAAAGACACAGCGTGGTTTGGTACACGGCTTCTTGGGAAAAGTTCCCGTGCCCATAGACAAGGTTGATGCCACAAAACCCTAAAGCAAACAGCGCGGCTGTCATAGGAATCATAAAGACAATGGCTTTTTTCAGGGCAAATTGCAGAAAATGGGCAACCTGTACATGGTTTTTTTGCTCTATGGCCCTTGCAATCGGGGGCAGCAGGGCGCCGGTTAAACCTATTCCCAATAGGGCTAAGGGAAGCTGTTGAATGCGCATCGCATACCAAAGATACGCAGGGCCTTGCGCATCTGCCCAACGGGCAAATAAAGCATCGCAGGCGGTGTTGATTTGAGTCGCTGCGACACCGATCATTCCAATCATAAAAGGGCGAATGACCTGCATCATTTCCCTTTTAGAATATTCTTTTTCACTACCCAGATTGGTTTTTAAATAACGATACGTGCTGGGAACGGTCACCCCCCACTGTAAAGCAAAGGCTAAAACCACCACCATTGCCAGATATTCAACAGCTTTTTCAATGGGCAGTTGCCAGAACAAAAAAATACTTACTACCCAAACGCAGTTCAAGAGAGTAGGAGCCACACTGGGCAAAAAATAAGACCTCTCACACTGAAGCAGAGAAGTGTTCAAAGCATACAAAGAAATAAAAATCACAGCAGGCATCATCACCATCGTAAGCTGGATCACTTGGGCGGTACTCTCTGCGATAGAGCCAAAAAGAAGTAAACTACCTAAAACCCCTTCAGTGAGCAGTGTGATGGCGAATAAAAGAAATGTGACACCTGAGGACAAAGCATAAAAAAAGCGGGCTCCCAACCGAGGGTCTTGCTTTCTTAACTTTTCAAAGTGGGGAACAAATGCCGCATGTAGAGCCCCTTCCCCAAATAAACGGCGGAGCAAATGGGAAAATCGGAAAGCCATCCAAAAGGCTGCGATCACCGGATGTGTTCCAAAAACGATGGCCATCGCCACTTCTCTAGCAAGCCCACTTAGGCGGCTGATCGCTGTCCCTGTAAAAAAACGTTTGGCACTATGGGCAATTGTGTGGGTTGAGTCTTGAATTGTCATGTTTTTTAGTATAATATCTAATCCTGTATGACACAACGCACACCTGCAGATCAACTTTTGATTGGAGCCCATACCTCAGCAGCAGGAGGGCCACACAATGCTTTGCTTGAGGGCAAATCGATCGGCGCCACCACAATTCAACTTTTTACCGCAAATCAAAAGCGATGGGCAGCCAAGCCTCTCACGGAAGAGACCATTGATCTTTTCAAGAAAACTTTAGAGCAAACAGCTTTAAGAAAGGTGATGAGCCATTCAAGCTACCTCATTAATTTGGGCTCCCCCAATCCAGAAATGCTCTTGAAAAGTCGTTTAGCGTTTCGCGAAGAAATTGAAAGGTGTTTAGCTTTAAATTTAACTTTTTTGAATTTTCATCCAGGTGCTGCGCTCGATTCCCCTCGCGAGGAATGCCTTGACCGCATCGTGGAAAGTTTATTGTTGATGGAAGAGTTTTTTGTGGATGATGACTTACGCTTGCTCCTTGAAACGACAGCAGGACAAGGTTCTTGCGTGGGCTGTTTATTTGAAGAGCTTGGCTACATCATCGATAAAGTGGGTGGTAAAGTGCCTCTTGGTGTATGCATCGACACTTGCCACATTTTTGTCGCAGGGTATGATATCCGCACCCCAGAAGCCTGGCAAAAAACGTTAGACCACTTCGATGAAAAAGTGGGTTTGCAACATCTCTTTGCCTTTCACTTAAATGATTCAGTGAAAGAGCTGGGCTCTAAGAGCGACCGGCATGCTTCGCTCGGCGAAGGATTAATTGGTTTAGAAAGTTTTAAGTTTTTAATGAATCACGAGCCTCTCCGCTCTCTTCCCAAATATCTGGAAACACCGGAAGGGTGTCCTGTATGGGATAAAGAAATTTGGATGCTCCGTGAATTTGCAAGAGGATAATGTGCGTATCAAAATTAAAGAGATCAAAAAAGATCAGAAATGGATCGGTCAAGATGTTGCTGTCAAAGGCTGGGTCCGTACTGTACGTGACCAAAAAAAGTTCACTTTTATTGAAGTGAATGATGGATCCTCTCTTTCCAATTTACAGGTGATTGTCGATCAGAATTTGCCAAATTATGAAGAACTTATGTCCAAAATCTCAACCGGCGCCTCCTTAGCTGTGCGAGGAAAAGTGGTTGAAAGCCCCGGCTCTAAACAATCTGTTGAAGTGCATGCACACGATGTTCAAGTGATTGGAAGCTGTGAAGCTGACAGCTATCCTCTGCAAAAAAAACGGCACTCTTATGAATTTTTGCGTGAAATTGCTCATTTAAGACCGCGCACCAATATAATTGGAGCTGTCACGCGTGTACGCAATGCATTAGCTTATGCTACACACCGCTTTTTTCAAGAAAGAGGCTTTATCTACGTGCATACGCCGATCATTACAGCTTCTGATTGTGAAGGAGGCGGTCAAATGTTCCAAGTGACTACCCTTGACCCTGCGAAACTGCCTCGCAACGAAAAAGGAGAACTGGACCGCTCTCAAGATTTTTTTGGAAAAGAAGCATACCTCACAGTTTCGGGACAGTTAAATGCTGAAATCTATGCCTGCGCCCTTTCTGACATCTACACGTTTGGCCCCACTTTCCGTGCAGAAAATTCCAACACTTCAAGACACTTAGCTGAATTTTGGATGATTGAGCCTGAGATGGCTTTCGCTGATCTTTACGATAACATGGACATCGCTGAAGCCTTTCTGAAACACGTTTTCCAAAATGTTTTAGAAGATAATTCTGAAGATATGGAGCTCTTTGACAATTTTGTAAGCAAAGGGATCATCGGAAAGCTGCAAGACATTATCTCCAAACCATTCGAGCGGATCTCTTACACTGATGCTGTCGATATTTTAAACAAAAGCCATAAAACCTTTGAGTTTCCAGTCAAATGGGGTATTGATCTACAGTCTGAACATGAGCGCTACCTCTGTGAAGAGCATTTCAAAAAGCCCGTCATCGTCCGAGACTACCCCACAGCCATCAAAGCCTTCTATATGCGGGCAAATGATGATGGCAAAACGACTGCCGCAATGGATGTTCTTGTTCCCGGCGTAGGTGAGATCATTGGGGGCAGCCAGCGGGAAGAGCGGCACGACGTCTTACTCGATAAAATGAATCACCTCGAAATGGACCCAACTGCCTATTGGTGGTATCTTGAGCTTCGCAAGTATGGTACTGTGCCCCATGCGGGCTTTGGTGCCGGCTTTGAAAGGCTTGTCCAGTTTGTCACCGGCCTCGAAAACATCCGCGAAGTGATCCCCTTCCCCCGCACCCCCGGCAACGCCTCCTTTTAGTTGGCTGGAATATAACTTTTTCATACAATATGCTTTATGCTAGGAAAATTTCTTGATCCCAAAAACGATATCGCTTTTCGAAAGATCTTTGGCACTGAGAAGAACAAAGATA
>Ga0153954_1000282_pt1 | contig 44156 bp, 38 predicted proteins | sample TSFL038MetaG_FD_102277 | JGI IMG/M metagenome (GOLD analysis project Ga0153954, IMG submission 102277) | Attine ant fungus gardens microbial communities from Florida, USA - TSFL038 MetaG | ecosystem: Host-associated > Fungi > Mycelium > Unclassified | place: USA: Florida, Wekiwa Springs State...
CTGATGCTGAAGGGAATGGAGTAACGCGTCGTGGGCATCGGTTGCGACCGGAACGGATCGTACAGGCAGCCGTACGCCACCGAAAGGTCACTGTCGTGACGGGGCGCGCGGGCCGATGCTCCGCCCATGCTCAAAATCGTCAAGGATTCCGTGCTCAAGGTCAGCCGCTCGTTCGGCTACGACATCGTGCCGCTGCGGGAAATGAAGGAGCGGGACTTCGCCCTGCACCTGCACCAGCTTCTCGATCATCTCGACATCGATTGCGTTCTCGATGTCGGCGCCAATGTCGGCCAGTACCACGACTTCCTGCGCAACAAGGTCCTCTACGACGGCCCAATCGTCTCCTTCGAGCCAGTCAGCCGTCACATCGACCTGCTGCGCGAGCGGGCTCGCGACGATCGCGACTGGCACATCGAGGGGTATGCGCTTGGTGCCAAGGAAGGCAGCCTGCCGATCAACGTCATGGTCTCCGACCAGTTCAGCTCCTTCCTCGAGCCCGACAACAGCCGCGTGCATGACTATGACGGGCTGAACGAGCGCTGTCACATCGAGACGGTGGCCGTGCACACGCTCGACACGGTCATGCCCCGCCTGCGCGAGCAGATCGGCTTCCGGCGTCCCTACCTGAAACTCGACACGCAGGGCTTCGATATCGAAGTGCTGCAGGGCGCGCCCGAGAGCCTGCCCGGCATGAAGGCGTTGCAGAGCGAGGCGTCGGTGATCGGCATCTACAAGGGCATGCCGGGCTACATGGACACGATCCGCTATCTCGACGAGCGCGGGTTCGACGTCTCCGGTTTCTATCCCGTGAGCCGCGATACCTCGCTGCGCCTGGTCGAATTCGACTGCGTGATGATCAACCGGCAGCCGGCGTAGGCACGGCTCCTTCGAGGGCCGAGCACAGGCGGGCGATGTCGTCGCCCGCCAGGAACATGCTGGACGGCACGGCTTTCAGCCGGCCACGCACGTGATCGTAGTCGGCGGGCGAGAGCCGCGTGAAGAAGCGCACCAGCCCCTCCTCCAACGGCTCGTCGAAAGTGAAGCCGATGCGATGGCGCTCCAGCATCGAGCCGACCTCGAAACCGTGCACGGCAAGGCACGGCACGCCGAAATAACCCGCCTCATAGAAGCGACACGGCAGCAGCCAGCGCGAATTGTGGTCGGTGTTCTCGAGATCGAGCGCCCAGGCGAAGTCGACATCTCCATAGAGCTGGGCAAGGTCGTCGTGCGGCAGGTAGGGGCCGCCATAGACCATGTTCTGGCAGCGTTGCAGCACCTGCTCGAAATGCCCGGGATCGACGGTCGTGAGCACACCACGGAACTTGAATTGCACGCGATCGCCCAGTCGCTGGGCCAACCGCGTCATGAGATCGAAGGTCGCCTCTCCGCGGATCAGGCCAAAATAGCCGATCACCCAGGGCCGCCAGTTCTCGCCCGACCGCACGCGGGTGGGCGGCCTGGCGTGGCCTGCGATCGAAGGATGGAGCTTGTTCTCGAGCAGGAACCAGGCACCGCGATAGTTCTGCACTGCCGCGAAGTAGCCGCGATGGAAGCCGGGTGAGGACAGCACCAGGAGGTGGATGTGCTTGAGGCAAAGCCGCTCGATCCAGCGGAGCGCTGCCGCCACGGGCCCACGGCCCATCAGGATCGGTGGAATGTCGAGCACCTCGTAGGTGACCGGCGCCCGCGAGAAGGCAAACAACCGGGCGAGCATGGCGAGCAGAAGCTGATCGATGTTGCGCGCGTAGATCGCCGTCGCGCGCTTGACCAACGACCGTCGCGAGAGGATCGCGGGAATCGCCCCCAGCAGTGCCTGCAGGCGATGCCAGTAGCGGCCGTCGCTGGTCATGCCGAGCGGCACGTAGGGCCAGTCCGGCTCGTAGCCCATGTTGTAGCGCTTGCGGCGGAAGGCGAAGACGGTGACGCCGTAGCCGTGGTCGATGAACTGTTGCGCGCGCTTCAGGGTGCTGGCGTCGGTTACGTCGGGACAAAAATAAACCACGCGCCGCTCGCCGGCCGCGCGGGGCGCCGATGGTGCGACTGTGATGTCGCGGGGAAGCAACTCATCGATCACGCCGTGCATATGCGCAGTATCGGCGACAGCGCACGGTCGCCAATGTGATCAATCTGTGGCGCCCTCTTTCGCCTTCGCAGGCGCCACAAGTTGATCACTAGCCGCTCAGCGTCGAGCGATGTTTTCTCCTGCGTACGATGGATACGATGCTGGCCCGCGATCATCTCTCCACCGACCGCACACCGCGTTTCAAGCGCGTGGCGATCACGTCGGTTTTCGGCGATCCGCGAAAGACGACCACCTGGTCCGCTGCGCCCGCGAACGTCGCCTCGGCGCTCGAACGAAGGGGCGTGACCGTGGAAGCCATTCATCCCCATGTCGGTCGCGTCACCAAGGCTGCCATTGCGCTCAGGGATCTGCTGGTCGGCCGCGGCCGACCGGTGAGCAGCGAGCAGGTACTGCGCAGCCTCAGCATGCGCCGGAGGCTTGCTGCACAGGTCGCGCAGGCGGCGCGGCGACAGGGCGTGCGACATGTCCTGCATACCGGGACATTCGACCTCCTGCCGGAGCAGACGGCGGAGACCGACGTCCGGCACTATCTCTACTGCGACCACACCTGGGCATTGGCGCGCAAACATCATGTCCATGCCACGCGCTACAGTGGCCGCGCCGAGCGCGCCTTCGAGCAGGCCGAGCGCGCTTCGCTCGCGAGCCTCGCTCATGTCTTCACCTTCGGATCCTACGTCCGCGACAACCTGATCGCCCACTACGGCTTGCCGCCCGAGCGCGTGACGGCCGTGGGCTCCGGCATGGGTGCGATCGAACCTTGGACCGGCCCCAAGGATTTCACCCGGCCACGACTGTTGTTTGTCGCCAAGCACATCTTCCAGGCCAAGGGGGGCCCGCTGCTGCTGGAAGCCTTCCAGCGCGCCCACCAGCGCCGTCCCGATCTCGAGCTCACGGTCGTGGGCGATGAGCGTTCGCGCCGCTTCGTGCCGCCGACGCGCGGCATCACCTTCCATGCCCATCTGCCGTGGGAAGAGCTGCAGCGTCAGTATCGCGAAGCGACACTGCTGGTACAGCCGATGCTCAACGACCCGTGGGGCCAGGTCTATCTCGAGGCCATGACCTCGCGCACGCCGGTCATGGGCCTCGCCCGCAACGGCCTGCCCGAGCTGGTCGATGGCGGCAATCACGGCTTCCTGGTCGATCGCGCCGATCCCGACGCGTTGGCCGAAGCCATCCTTTGCGCCCTGGCCGACCCTCTCCGGCTCGAGCGCATGGCCGAGACGGCGCAGCGCCACGTGCTCGGCGCCTACTCCTGGGACCGCGTCGCAGAACGGATCCTGTTTTCCTGAACACAAAAACACGAAGGGTAGCGTTTCATGTCGAAGCCATCGAAGAAGATTTCCCTGGTTTCCAAACAACCGAGGAAGGTCGCCCTGATCACCGGCATCACCGGCCAGGACGGCGCCTATCTCGCCGATTTCTTGCTGGGCCAAGGCTACATCGTGCATGGCATCAAGCGCCGCTCGTCGCTGCTCAACACCAACCGCATCGACTATCTCTATCGCGATCGCCATGACGCGGGCGCGCGGCTCTTCCTGCACTACGGCGACATGACTGATTCGGCCAATTTGCTGCGCCTCCTGGGCGAGGTGAAGCCGACCGAGGTCTACAATCTCGCCGCCCAGAGCCACGTGCAGGTGAGCTTCGAGACGCCGGAATACACGGCCAATACCGACGCGCTGGGCACGCTGCGCATGCTGGAGGCGATCCGCATCCTGCAGATGAATGAGGACGTGCGCTTCTATCAGGCTTCGACGTCGGAGCTGTTCGGCAAGGTCCAGGAGACGCCGCAGCGCGAGAAGACGCCCTTCTATCCGCGCAGCCCCTACGCAGTGGCCAAGCTCTATGCCTACTGGATCACGGTGAACTACCGCGAAGCCTACGGCATGCACGCCTCCAACGGCATCCTGTTCAACCACGAATCGCCGATCCGCGGCGAGACCTTCGTCACGCGCAAGATCACGCGCGCCGTGGCGGCCATCGAGCGCGGCTTCCAGGACAGGCTCTACCTCGGCAATCTCGACGCCAAGCGCGACTGGGGTCATGCCCGCGATTATGTCGAAGGCATGTGGCGCATCCTCCAGCAGGACAAGCCCGACGACTATGTGCTGGCGACCGGCGAGACGCACACGGTGCGCGAGTTCGTCGAGCTCGCCTTCCGCCAGATCGACCGCCACATCGAATGGCGTGGCGACGGCGAGGACGAATGCGGTCACTGCAAGCGCACCGGCCAGGTGCTGGTAGCCCAGGACCCGGCCTATCGCCGTCCGACCGAGGTCGACCTGCTGCTGGGCGATCCCGAGAAGGCCATCACCAAGCTCGGATGGCGCCATCGCACAAGTTTCGAGCAACTCGTCGCCGAGATGGTGCAGGCCGATCGCACGATCCTGAGGTCAACGGGAGTACGCCATGAACCGATCCTACACGCTGCGCAGTAAACGGGTCTGGGTCGCGGGACACCGCGGCCTGGTCGGCAGCGCGCTGGTCCGTCGTCTGCAGCAGGAGAACTGCGAGGTCGTCACGGCGCCGCGCGACACGGTCGATCTGCGCCGTCCCGAGCAGCTGGAACGCTGGATGCGCGACACCAAGCCCGAGGCGATCTTCCTCGCGGCCGCGCGCGTCGGCGGCATCTATGCCAACGACACGCGGCCGGCCGAGTTCATCTACGACAACCTGATGATCCAGGCGAACGTCGTGGAGGCCTCCAAACGCATGGGCGTCGAGAAGCTGATCCTGCTCGGCTCCTCCTGCATCTATCCGCGGCTCGCTCCGCAGCCGATCCCCGAATCGGCATTGTTGACGGGGCCGCTCGAGCCCACCAACGAGTGGTACGCCGTGGCCAAGATCGCCGGCATCAAGCTCGGCCAAGCCTATCGCAAACAGTATGGCTGCGACTTCATCTCGGCCATGCCGACGAACCTCTACGGTCCGGGCGACAACTTCGACCTGATGCAAAGCCATGTCATGCCGGCGCTGATCCAGAAGGCGCACCAGGCCAAGATCGCCCGCGCCCCGACGATCGAGGTCTGGGGCACCGGCGCCGTACGGCGCGAGTTCCTTTATTCGGAGGACGCCGCCGACGGCATCGTCTTCCTGATGAAGAACTACTCCGACGAGGGCATCGTCAACCTGGGGCCGGGCCATGACGTGACGATCCGCGAGCTCGTGGGCACGGTCTGCGAGGTCGTGGGCTACAAGGGCGGCATCCACTTCGACACCTCCCGACCCGACGGCGCGCCGCGCAAGATGGTCGACACCTCGCTGGCCGATTCGCTCGGCTGGCGCGCCAGGACGCCCATGCGCGACGGGCTGGAGATGGCCTATCGCTGGTTCCTCGACAATGTGGCCACGCAGAAGCGCCGCGTTGCCTGACGCGGAGCTCGCGACCGAACACCTGACGCAGGACCTCGGCCGCCGCTCGCGCCGTGGCGGTGTGATCCTGCTGTCGGCGCAGGCGCTCCGGGTGTTGGGCCAGATGGGTACGCTGGTCGTGCTGGCGCGTCTCCTGCCGCCCTCCGCCTTCGGCTTGCTGGCGATGGTCGCCGCGATCGGCGCCGTCCTCGATCTGGTCAAGGAATTCGGACTCTCGGCCGCTACCATCCAGAAACAGGACATCAGCCACGCGCAGGTCTCGGCGCTGTTCTGGATCAATGCCGGTGTCGGCGCCGTGCTGGGCGTGAGCCTGTTCGCGGGAGCGCCCTGGCTGGCGGACTTCTACGGCCAGCCCGCTTTGTCGGCCGTGGCGCGCTGGCTGGCGCTGGGCTTCGTGCTGAGCGGCCTCACCGTGCAGCATTGGGCGCTGCTCCGCCGGCAGATGCGCTTCACGGCGATCGCCGGCATGGAGACCGTCGCCGACTTCGCAAGCTTCGCCGCTGCCATCGGCCTTGCCGTCGGGGGCGCCGGCTATTGGGCGCTCGTCGTGCAGCGGCTGGTCTCGCCGGTGTTCCTGTTCCTCGGCAGCTGGTTGCTCTGCCGCTGGCGGCCATCTCGGCCGGCGAGGACCACGGGCGTGCGCGAGCTCCTGGGCTTTGGCGCCTCGGTCACCGGCAGTGGGCTCGCCGTCGCCTTTTCCCGCTCGATCGACCAGATCCTGATCGGCTGGCTCTGGGGTCCCTCGGTGCTGGGCCTCTACGAGCGCACGACGCGATTGCTGCTGATGCCGGTCAACACGATCAATGCGCCCGTCTACGCCGCCGCCATGCCGGCGCTGAGCCGCCTGATCGACCAGCCGGCGCGCTATCGCTCGATGTTCGGCCAGGTCATGCAGAAGCTTGCTTTGCTCACCATGCCGACCTTCGCCCTTGCCGCTGTCGTGCCCGATTGGATCGTTCAGATCCTGTTCGGCCCGACCTGGGCACGCGCCGTGCCGCTGGTCGGCCTGTTCAGCGTGTCGGCGACCTACCTGCCGGTCCTGCTGGCCGTCAGCCTTCTCTATATGACGCAGGCCCGGACCCGCGAGATGCTGCGCGCCACCCTGATCGATGCCGGACTGTGCGTCGCTTCCATCGTCGCGGGCCTGCATTGGGGCGTGACGGGTGTTGCTGCCTCGCTGGCATTGGTCGGGCTGTTCGTGCGCACGCCGACCGCATTCTGGCTCGCCACGCGCCGGGGACCGGTCACCGTCGGCAATGTCTGGCGCGCCATCGCTCCGCCCGCCACCGCAGCCATTGCCGTCGCCCTGGCCGCTGGCGGCCTGCGCCAGATCGAGACTGCGCCGACATTCACGGCTCTTGCCTCCACGGCAGCCGCCGCGTTGGCCGCGGCGATCGGGGTCCTGATGATGTGGCCGGAGATCCGACGCGAGCTGCGGCAGCTTTTGGAGCGACATGTGTTCCGGCCAAGTCGGACGCCCTCCCCCGTCCCGTGATTCCCGCTAAACGTACCTAAAATAGCCGTCTGGTCGGCCATACCGATCTTCACTGGTTACCGCGCGGATACTGTTAAACGTACCTAAAATAACAGTGTGATTTGCCATACCGCTCGGCTTCCGCTTCCGCGCGGAGTGTGCCCTCGCACTCTCGGATTCCATTATTCTGATCAATGGACCGGCCTCTGGTCTGAAACCCTCTACACCGCCGAACCGTCCTCATCCGAGGCGGGCGCGCCCTTCTTCAGCCGGAGCTTGCCCTGCCGGTCGACCCACAGCCGGTAGTCGCCGAGCTGCGCCAGGTTCGGGCTTTGCCAGTGCGAGCCGAAGCGCACGCCGCCATTCGGCGTCGCCGAGATCTCGAGGGCCTCGAAGCCGTTCATGTATTCCACGGCGCCGCTCGGCGCGATGACGGTGGCGCGCGCCTTCGGCTCGCCGCCGATACGCGCCAGCCCCGCGCCCTTGGCCTGCGCGTCACCACTCCCGGTGCAGCCGATCATGGTGAACTGGCTCACGACATAGGCCTGGATCAGGCGGTTCTGCTTGAACATCGAATAGGCCGTGCAACCGACCAGCGTGCCGAAGTTCTGCAGGAAGATACCGGCGCCGCCATGGGCGAAGTCGGGCGCGCTTTCGTGGTTGTTCTCGAAACCGCAGTTGGACAGCAAGGTGCAGCCATTCTCCGCCAGCAGCCCTTCCTTGCCGTTCAGCAGGAAGTAGCAGCCGTGAAAGGCGACGTCGTAGCAGCCATGGACCATGGCCGCGCCGTAGACGCTGTTCTGGCCGAACACCGAGCCGAAGACATGGATCGCCGACAGGATGCCCGCGCGCGCGCCATGCGCGAAGGTCGCGCCGTTCTTCCTGTTGTCGCGCAGGTAGACGTTGATGAGCTGGCTCTCGAAGACGTTGCCGATCATGCGCACGCCATCGCCACCCACGCCCTGCACGACGATATCGCGCAGGCAGGCGTTGTAGAGATAGTGCTCCTTGTGCTCGCACTCGAGATAGAGGCCGTTGCCTTCCCGGCCGGCACCCAGGATGTCGAGGCCCTCGATCGTCAGGAAGCGCTCGGTCGAGCGGCAGATGAACTCCAGCACATTGCCGCCGTCGCCGATCTCCGACCGCAGGCGCGCGCCATGCGCGACGATGCCGTGGTGACGGGTGATGTCGCCGCGCTCGCCCTCGGGCGGCGAGACGCGGAGCGTCTTCGTCACCTTGTAGGTGCCGGGCGGAACGGACAGGAAGCCCGGACCGTCCGGCGCGAAGGCGGCATTGAGCGCGGCCTGCAATGCCGCGGTGTCGTCGGCGGTGTTGTCGCCCTTGGCGCCGAAGCTTGCGGCCGAGAGCATCTGCCGCTCGGCCGGCGTGCGCAGCTTCTGCTGGGCCTGGACGGAAGGCGTCAGGCCGATCAGCGCGGCGCCGGCACCGAGCCCCAGGAGAGCGCGACGCGTGTCGTCGGAGTTCATGCCGCCCACCGCGCCATGCGCGGATTGAGGCGACGCGCCCGGGCAATCAGCGGCACAAGCTGCGGCTTGGGCTTCTCCACCCGCACCTCGGGTTGCCGCACTACCAGCACCGATACGCCGGCCGCGATCATCAGCACGGCCCAGGTCTTGGGACCGACATAGGAACCCGATGCCTGCCCCAGGATGAGCCAGACGGACCAACAATAGAGAATGCTCGCGGTACCCAGCAGGCGCAGCCACAGGCTGAGCGCCGCGAACATCGCGGTGCCCCAAACCAGGCCGAGATAGATCCAGTGCAGCCAGAAATAGTTGGTGAGCACGTCGCCGACCTTGGGAATGCGCCAGGCCGACTGGAAGCCCGGCGAGTTCATATAGACATTCATCACCTCGTCGCTGATGTACGGCTCGCCCGTCAGGCCGGAGCCGGCCCAGGGGTGATGCCTGAACATGTCGAAGGCGACCAGCATCGGCCCGGTGAAGCGATAGAAGAAGCTCGCATCCTTGCCGGCCTGCAGCTCGCGGATGCGCTCGGCGAACAGGACCTGGCCCGCGAAGAAGACGATGATCAGCAGGACGCCTGACAAGGCCGCGGCACCGATCAGCCGTGTCGGCGACATGCGCTTGTCGCCGCCGGCCAGGAACAGGAAGTACGGGATGGCCAACAGCAACATCAGCATCAAGGTCGGGCCTGGCAGCACGACCAGCGCCATGCCGATGAGGCCGATATAGGCGAAGTACTTCCAGCGCCAGCGGCTGACCACCAACCAGATCGATGAGAACTGGGTATAGGAAAAGGTGACAGCGGAGGGCTCCGAGGTGAAGAGCTTGGGCCGGATGCGGCCATAGAGGATCTCGTCGCGGCGGTCGGAGTCGTAGATGACACCAGCGCTGTAGAGATGCTCGCGCACCTTGTCGCTGAGCGGCCTCAGGCCCCCGTAGGTCTCGAGCAAGCAACCGACGATGATGACGCAGCAGAAGGTAAGAAGGATCGCCGCGATCTGTTCACGCTCGGCATGGACGAGGGTGAGGAAGATCGCGTAGCCGATCACCAGCGAATAGGTGAGCTGGATCCAGCCGGTGAAACGCTTGTCGAGAAAGGTGATGTCGCTCGCCGACAGGATCGAGCCGAGATAGAGCGCCACCACGCCCAGCAGGCCCGCCAGGTGCCGCGGCTCGATCTGGTCGCGCCGGCGCCACAGCAGAAAGATCCCGGCGAAGCCCGAGGGCGCGCAGGTCAGCGGGATCTTGGTCGTGATCTGCAGCGCCACGCCGAGATAGAGGCCGAGCAGATAGAGCACGACCAACGCGATATCCAGCGCGTCGAGGCGGTCGGCTCGTCTGGAGCCCGCGGCCGTCATGACGTGATCGCGGACATGATCTGCCGGCCCCGGCTCGCCCAATCGAACCGGTCGCTGCAAGCGGCATAGGCCCGCTCCTGCAGGCGGTTGAGCCGCTCGACATCGTCGATCGATTCCAGCACGCCGCGCGCCAGCGATTCGTGATCGGGAAAGAGCATGACGCTGTCGTCATGGATCAGCGGCATGCCGGCGAAGGAGCCCGAGAGCGCGAACACCGGAATGCGATTGAAGACGTACTCCAGGACCTTGAGCTTGAAGCCACCGCCATTGCGCTCCGGCACGATGGCTATGCGCGCCTCGTCCATGTAGCGGGTGACATCCGGTACCGTGCCGGTGAAATAGGTCGCCCTCGCCTTGCGCCGGAGCTTGTCCAGAAAGCCTTCCTCGGCGCTGCCGACCGCCTGCAGTTCGGCGCCGTGCCGGACGAACAGCGGATCGGCCACGTCGACGAACTCCTCGAGGTTCATGCGCTTGGCGATCCAGTCGTAGGAACCGATGATCACGGCGCGACGCGGCAGGTTCTGCGAGATATGGCGTTCGCGCACCCGCCGGCCACGGTAGCCAGGCGTCAGCACACCCATCGGCTTGTTGTGCGTGCGACGGCGGTAGAGATTGAGATCCTCCGGCGAGATGGCGGTCACGAAGTCGACGCCGTCGACCAGTTCCCGCTCCAGCCGCGAGACCTTGGCCGCATCGAGGCGCACGGCTTGGCGCCGCAGGAACGGCCGTTGGTTCTCGGCAACCTGCGCACGCAGGCTCTCCTCGTGATTGTGAGACACATAGATCAACCGCGGTCGCTCGGACCGGCCGGCATAGTGATCGCGCACCTGCGGCAGAGCCCAGCCGACGGAAATGCCGTCGAACACGATGCCATCCCAGCCGTCGCGCTCCAGCAGCTCGGACAGTACGCGCCGCATCGCCGTCGTACGACAGCGATAGGCGATGTGCGGCAACCACGACGCCAGGCTGCCCCAGCGTGAATGCAACGGATCGAGCGGATCGCCCGGAAGCCACCAGACGACATGCTCGTCACGCCAACCGTTGCGGCGCGCCGACTCGGGCCGACGCAGCCCCAGCACTTCCACCTCGCTGCCCGTCGCCGCGAACGAATCGATCAATCCACCCGAATAGATGTACTGACCGTTCAGACGCGGCTCAGGGTCCGCAAGCGTGAGCCAGAGGCAACGCACGGCCCGACTCCGACCCGGCTCAGAACGCGTGGGAGCCGGTGAAGCCACCGAGGATGGTGCGCACGATGATCTTGAGGTCGAGGAGGATCGACCAGTTATCGATGTAATAAAGGTCATGCTCGACGCGTTTCCTGATCTGTTCGATGGTATCGGTCTCTCCCCGCCAGCCGTTGACCTGGGCCCAGCCGGTGATGCCCGGTTTCACCCGGTGGCGGGCGTCGTAATATTTGACGGCCTCCTGGTAGAGCAGCGTGCCGGCTTTCGCCGAAAGCGCATGCGGGCGCGGCCCCACGATCGACATCTCGCCGCGCAGCACGTTCAGGAACTGCGGCAGCTCGTCGAGGCTGGTCTTGCGCAGGAAGGCGCCGAGCCGCGTGATGCGCGGATCGTTACGCCGCGTGAGCTGTGCGCCATTGATATCGGTCTGATCGACATACATGGTGCGGAACTTCAGCACCTCGATCAGCTTGTTGTTGAAGCCGTAGCGCTTCTGCCGGAACAGCACAGGCCCCGGACTGTCGAACTTGATCAGCACCGCGATCAGCACCATCAGCGGCGCGATCATGATGAGGATGGCGGCCCCGACCAGCCAATCCTCGATCGACTTGGCGATGCAATGCCAGTCGCACAGCGGCCGATCGATCACATTGAGGAAGGTATGGCCGGCGATGTGGCTGGCCTGCACTTCGCCCAGTCGCAGGCCGAAGGCGTCGGGGCAGAGCCGGACATGCACCGGTACCTCGCAGAGGCGGTTCAGCGTGTTCGCGAGCTGGCGATCGGCGGCGAGCGGCAATGCCACGATCACCGTGTCGACATGGCCCCTGCGCACGTCCTGGACCAGATCGCCGACCGTGCCGCGGATCGGATGGCCCATGCAATGGGCCGGCAACTGGCGTGCACCGTCGTCGTACACGCCTGCGATGCGAAGCCCTGCATGGCGCACGGCGAAGTCACGCAACAAATGCTGCGCGATCGGGCCGGCACCGACAATCGCCACCACGTCTCCGAGCCGGCCCTCGCGATGCCAGCGATGCATGTACTGCCAAAGCACGACGCGGGTGATGATCATCAGCAGCATCGCCGCGGTGAACCACGCCGCCGCCCAGGGGCCGTCCGCCGCCGTCACCGGCTCGAACAAGCGCGTGGTCACGAAAAGCGCCGCGAAGGTGCACATCCAGCCGAGCAGCATGCGCGACAAGGTGGAGTCGAGACGGCCGAACTTGTGGAAGCGATAGGCGCCGGCGAGATGCAGGAAATTCACACCGAGCACCGTGCCCAGCAGCACGACCAGACCGGCGAGACGCCAATCGACCGTCGTCGCATCCCAGTGCATGGCGACGACACCGGCGACGAGGATGGCGGCCGCATCGAGCATTTCGACGAGGCGTCTGACGATGGCTTCAGAGACCGTGCGGCCGTGGATTTCTTTCCGAGGGGGGACGGACATGCGTTCGCTCCTTTTGGGACGCGATTGTCCTCGTCTTAACGCTCGTGTGTTGTGATCAAAGAGAGACTCGACGCTTGATCACACGGAAAGCACAGCGGACGCGAATCGATGTGGCGTTTGTGCGGCGGCAAAGCGCTCCGCCGCCGGACGATCGATGAAAGTCTGCGGACCGCACTCGACCATGCGCATGATCTGATTCGCAATTTGCTCGGGGTCACTCGAATCGACGGAGATTCCCAGGCGATGCTCGCGCGTCAGCCGACCCACGAGGCCGAAATCCTGGGCGAGCACGGGCCGGCCGTTCAACGCCGCCCATAACAGCACACCGCTTGAACCGACGAAGCGCTGGTAAGGTGCCAGCACGACATCGCTGCGGCGAACCAGCGCGGCGAGTTCGGCACGATCGAGCCGTCGATCGTCAATACGAAACCACAGGTCCGGCTGAAGCGCGGCGAGTTCCTGTTGTTGCCGCTCTAGCCGGTCCCGCAGCAGCGGATCGACACGCCCGGCGAACAGCACCGCGGTGCGGCGCGCGATCTCCGTCGGCAGCAAGGCGAGCGCCTCCAGTACGGCCAAGGGTCCCTTGCGTTCGGCGAGATAACCGAACAACAGGAAGCCGACACGGCCTGTCGGTACGAAATCGCCCCCATCTTCGCCGTTCACCGCCGCCGTCGACGGATGAGCGGGGTCGGGCAGGGCCTGCACCTTCTCGCCGCGCCGATAGTGCGTGTGGGCATGCAGCGGAAAGAACGGATCGAGCGAAAGGACGCGGTCGACCGCCGGATTGCTCAGCATCAGGCGATACAGGAGCCCTTTGCGCATGTCGCGCAGACGCTCGCGCCAGCTGGGATCGTAAGGGCCGATCTCGCCGTAATGCACGGAGGGTCGGAAGAGGATGCCCGAGAGCTTGCGGCCGCCCACTCCGAGCCCCAGCGCCAGCGGCAGGGAAAGCAGGTCGAGCGTGAGGAAAAAGCCCTGGTCCACGCCGCTCTGCTCGAGATGCCGGCGCATCGTCCACCAGCGCGCGAGCGCCGCGAGCGACAGGCGGCGCGACGTACAGAGACGGCGCTGCAACGGCGTCAGCGGGGCGAAGTGAACGCGGCTGGAGGTGACCTGCGCCAACGAACGGCACAGCTCCTCGGGCGCCGCCACCCAGACCTCGGTGTCGCCGTTCCCGGCTGCTGCAAAGGTCACCAGATGATCGAGCCATTCCAGCGAATGGCCTTCGATATCGGGCTCGAAGATCAGGACCTTGCGCCGCGGCGAAGGATCACGATCCGGAAACGAGGGCATCGAGGCGACTCATGAACTCGCCGAGGATCAGCGGCTTGGCGTAATGTTGCTCGACGAACTCGCGGCCGCGCCGGCCGAGCTCCTCGCGCAGCGTGGCGTCGTCGGCGAGCTTCAGCACCGCTTCGGCGAAGCTCCACGGCTGATCCGGCGGCACGCAAAGGAAGGCGCCGCTCTGGCGCCAGAGCTGCCACAAGGTGCTATCCGGCAATGCTGTCGCGACAAAGGGACGTCCGACGGCCATGATGTTGAACACCTTGGACGGCACGGCGAACGACGCCGCGCGTGGATTCTGCGGCACCAGGTGGATGTCGCCGACGGCCAGTGCCGTAGCGAGCTCTTCATTGGGCTGCAGCTCGGCCAGCCTCACATTGCCGAGGCCGCGCCGCGCGATCTCGTCAGCGATCAGGGCGATCTGGTTGCCATTGCCGCGCAGGATGATCTCTATCTCGGGGCGCTTGCGAGCGAGCTCCTCGGCCATCTCGACGACCTGGCCCAGCCCCTGCTTGCGGCCGAGATTGCCGCTGTACAGAACCTTCACGGACGGATGCGGTGCGGATTCGACCGGCTGGATCTGGTCGGTGTCGACCCAGAGCGGAATGACATCGATCGGCACCCTGACGCCGATCTGGCGCAGCTGCTCCTTCATCTCCGCCGACAGCACGACAGCTAGGTCGACACGATTGAGCAAGATCCGTTCGGCGAGGCGCATCATCCCACCCAACAGCTTGCCGCCCATGCCCAGGCGCTCGGCGAGACCGGACTGGATGTCGTGAACAATGGCGATGCACACGCCTCCTCGTTGACGCGCCGCCAGCGCCAGTGCCACGCAGAGAACCGACGGGCAGAGGGCGAGAACGACAGGGTGGCGGGCGATGCGGCCCTGCATCACGGCCCTGAGCCCCTGCAGCAGGAAGTTGAGCTCGTTCAGGATCCGCCACAGCGCCGATGACCGTCGCGGCGCACCGACATCCAGCCGCTCGACCGTGACCGATCCCACCGTCTCACGGTGGCAGCGCCGGCCACGGTAGGCAGGAAAGACCTCGGCGCCGGGATAGTGCGGCAGGCCGCTCACCACCGTGGTTGGCCGGCCGTTGCGGGCCAGCCACTCGGCGATATCACTGGTGAACGGCGCCGAGCCGATCAGCTCGGGCCAGAAGTAGCGCGAGACAAAGAGAACGCGGGAGTCCGTCGCCATCGTCCCCTCAGCTGAACGTCGCCTTGATGGGCCGCGAATATTCGTAGAACGGATCGCGGTAGCCGTACTTGCGATACTGCTTGGACACGACGCGCGAGAGCACGACGCCAGCGACGTCACCCTGGGCATCCATGATCTGCTTCAACGCCTCGACAGCAGCATCCTGGCGCGTATGACCCCAGCGCACGACGAACACGACCTTCTCGACCATGCGCGCCAGCGCCAGCACGTCGGCCGTCACCAGCGCGGGCGCGGTGTCGAGGATGATGAAGTCGTAGTGCGGGGACAACGCGTCGAGCAACTGGCGCATGCGATCCGAGCTCAGGAGATGAGCCTGGCGCGGGCTCCATTGACCCGACGGCAGGACATCGGCACCCGACAGTGCATCGTGGTGAATGATGTCGTCCGCCATGACGCCGTTGTCGCTCAGCAGGCCTGCCAGGCCGTCGCGATTGGCGCAACGGAAGACCTGATGCAGACGCGGACTGCGCCAGTCGCAGTCGATCAGCAGGACGCGCCGGCCGTTGCTCGCCAGCAACCTCCCGAGCGAGGCCACCATCACCGACTTGCCTTCCGATGGCGTCGCCGAGCTGAACATCAGGAGCTTGGGCGAGGCCGCGGCTTCCGACAGCTCCACCCCGATCTGGATGCGGCGCAAGGCTTCGCTGTAGGTCGAGGTCGGCTGACGCAGGACCAGCATGGAAGGCGGCGTGCGGCCACTGACCTGCGGCACCATGGCGAGCACCGGCAGCCCGGTCATCGCCTCGATCTGGTCGGCGCGACGGAAGCTTCGGTCGCTGCCCTCGCGCAGCAGCGCGATCGCCGAGCCCAGCAGGAGGCCGCCCACGATCCCCAGGAAGGCGATCAGCGCCTTGGGCGGATAGGCGGGCGCCTGCGGCGGCGCGGCCGGCGAAACGAGCTTGGCGTTGGCCTGAAGGATCTCCTCGGCACCGTTGCTCTGCTTGGCGCGATTGAGCATCGCCTCGAGCAGATTGCGGTTCACGGTCGCGTCGCGCTCCAGCGCTTCGAGCTGGATGGAGGCGTTGTTCACCGTTCCCATCTCGCCTTTCACCTTGTCGAAATTCGCCTTGAGCGTCTGGTAGCGGGCGTCGGCCGCGGCTGCCTCGCGGCCCAGCCCGTCGATGACCTTCTGCACCTCGGCGTTCACCTTCGCCTTGATGTTTCCGGCCTGGGCGCGGGCATTCGCCATCAGCGGGTGACGGGCACCGTAGGTGGCCTGGAGCTCGGCTTCCTTGCGCTCGGCGTCGGCCTCCTGCGCCTTCAGGGACATGATCAGCGGCGAGCGCAAGACTTCCGGCACGCTGTCGCTGCCACCCAGCCCGCTCTTGCCCATTTCCCTGGCTTCGGAGAGCCGCGAGTCGGCTTCCGCCTTCGCCGTCTGCGCCGCGATCAACTGGGTGTTGAGCTCGCTCAACTGCTGCTGGGTGATGTTGCTACCCGAGCTCTTGAAGAGCCCGTGCTGGCGACGATAGTCCTCGACCGCCTGGTCGGACTTGGCGACCTGCTCGCGCAACTCCGCGACGCGGCCCAGCAGGAACTTGTCGACCCGGTCGAGCGACGCGATCTTGTCCTTGCGCTGATAGTCGAGATAGGTGGTGGCAAGCGTGTTGGCGACCGACGCCGACATTTGTGGATTGCGCGTATCGACCTTCACGCTCAGCACATGCGAGCGGCCGAGCAGCGAGACATCGACATGGCCGAGCAGCGCGTCGATGATGCGGTTGTCGCGCGCGGACAACGCCTGGTCGGGCGTCTGCGCCGGACCTGCCGCCTGCGCATGCCGGTGATCCAGCCAGTCGACGACGCTCTTCGGCAGGTACTGATGAATACTGAAGAGCCGAGCAAGGAAGGACGGCTTCTGCAGCTCGGCATTGAATTCGGGATCGTCGGCAAGATTGAGCTTGTCGATGACCATCTTGGCGAGCGTGCGCGACTGCAGCACGAAGCCTTCGTTGGCCACGCGTTCGGCGTCAGGACTCGAGTCGGTGATGACCGCCTCGGCATTGAAGACATGCGGAGTGGGTACGCCCACCAGCACGCGCGCCTCGGCTTCGTAGTAGCTCGGCAGAGACCAGGCCACGAAGGCCGCGACTGCACCCAGCAGGATAGTGCATGCCGCGATCATCCGCCGCTGCCGCCAGAGCTTGCGCAGCGTCTCCAGCATTCCGTCTTCCGGTGTCGGCGCGGCGGCCCGCAGCACCTGCGGCGCGGCAGGCGCCGGCGGTGCGGCGAAGCGCTCGACACTGGGCACGGACCGCAGCGAGGGGCGCTGCGGCGGCAGGCGGGGATAATCGTCGGGCATGTGAACCATCAGAAGTAGCGCTCGCGGACCATGACGGTGTCGCCGGGCTGCAGGCGCGATTCCTGCGTGGCCGCGACGCGGACGATTCGACCGTCCTTCTCCCGCTTGATGTAGAAGGTCGACATATTGGCGCGGTAGGTCTCACCGCCCGCCGTGGCGATGGCGTCCAGCACCGTGAGGTCGGTCACGTAGGGATAGCTGCCGGGCTTCTGCACCTCGCCCACCACGTAGAACGGCCGGCGCGACGCCACCTCGACGCTGACGCTGGGATTGTGCAGGTAGTCGGGATCGAGCTTGGCCGCGATCGCGTGCTGCAACTGGGTCGGCGTCATGCCATTGGCGTTGACGTTGCCGATCAGCGGAAACGACAGGACACCGTTGCCGTCGAGCACGAACTCCCCGGTCAGATTGGGCTGGCCGTAGACGATGACGCGCATGCGATCGTTGGGACCGAGCGTGTAATCGTCGGCGCCGCCGCGGCCGTGATGGCCCGGCACCAGGTTCAGCGAATCGTCGGCCACAATGGGCGTGGGATCGTTGTAGCCGCACGCTGCCAACGCAAGAAACGCCAACGCAAGGCCGCAGCGGACCAGTGAGGCCAGGGAAAGGCGGCAGTCGGACATGACATCACCTCCGGGAGCAGACGAAAAGACCTGGACTCTACGTTTCAGGTCGGTGCGCGAGGTGTGATCAATCCAGGACATCTGCACGGCTTCCGGTGCATCAGGTGCGGCCGTAGGTGTCGGCCAGGCGAACGATGTCGTCCTCGCCAAGATAGGCGCCGGACTGCACTTCGATCAGCTGCAGCGGCAGCTTGCCGGGGTTCTCCAGCCGGTGCTCGGTGCCGATCGGGATGTAGACCGACTCGTTCTCGCGCACGAGCATGCGCTCCTCTCCGCGCTGGACGAGAGCCGTTCCCTGCACCACCACCCAGTGCTCGGCGCGATGGTAGTGCTTCTGCAGACTGAGCTTACCGCCCGGTTTGACGGTGATGCGTTTCACCTGGAAGCGCTCGCCCGAATCGACCGAGCGATAGTTGCCCCAGGGCCGGTAGCCGACATTGTGCTGGTCGGGCTCGGAGCGCTTCTGCTGGCGCAGCGTCTCGACGAGCTTGGAGACCTGCGCCGATTCGTCGGCGCGGGCGATCAGGATGGCATCGTCGGTGTCGACCACGACGAGATTGTCGACGCCGATGGCGGCGACCAGGCGGCCTTCCGAGCGGATGTAGGTGTTGCTCACGCGATCGACGACGATGTCGCCGTGCAGGACGTTGCCGTCGCCATCGCTGCGGCCGATGTCGCGCAGCGCATGCCAGGAGCCGACATCGCTCCAGGCCATGTCGGCGGGCACCACGGCGGCGCGCTTGGTGTGCTCCATCACCGCATGGTCGATCGAGAGCGACGGCGCCGCGCCGAAGCCCGCGTCATGCAGGCGGAAGAACGTGAGATCCTTGTCGCCCTGCTGCAGCGCGCGCTCGCAGGCGGCGAGCATGGCGGGATTGATGCGCGACAGCTCATCGAGGAAGATGCGGGCCGAGAACAGGAAGATGCCGCTGTTCCAGTAGAAGCTGCCGGCCCGCAGGAAGCGCTCGGCCGTCGGGCGGTCCGGCTTCTCGACGAAACGATCGACCGCCAGCACGCCGTCGGCGCCGTCGAGCGGCGTGTTGGCCTCGATGTAGCCGAAGCCGGTCTCGGGACGGTGCGGCGTGATGCCGAACGTCACCAGCTTGCCCTGCTGGGCGGCGGCGAGGCCCTGCATGACAGCCCGATGAAAGGCACCGGCATCCCCGATGACATGGTCGGACGGCTGCACGAGCATCAGCGCGTCGGGATCCTGCGTCAGCAGCCAGAGCGCGGCCGCCGCGACAGCAGGTCCGGTGTTGCGCGCGAGCGGCTCCAACAGGATCGCCTGCGGCGCCACGCCCACTTCACGCAACTGCTCGTCGACCAGGAAGCGGTGATCCTGATTGCAGACGATCAGCGGCGCGGCGAAGCCCACGTCGTCGATGTTGCGTGTCACCGTGTCCTGCAGGAGCGTGCGCTCCGACGCGAGCGGCAGGAACTGTTTCGGGTAAGCGACACGTGACAGCGGCCAGAGCCGCGTGCCGGCGCCGCCGGAAAGAATCACGGGATGGATCTGCGCCGAGCCCTGTTGCTGGAACCTGGCGAGGCCTGTGTCGGTGAGTGCGTCCATGCCTCCAAACTAGTGACGCCCTGCGCAACGGCCAGTGATCAAATTGTGCTACGCGGCAAAGCTCAATCGTCGTTGTTTGGCAACACGATGGTGATTGAAAGGCCGCCGCCCAAACGGTTCGCCGCACTCACCTGACCGCCGAGCGCTTCGACATTGCGACGCACGATCCAGAGGCCCAATCCCGAATGTGGCGGAGGCTCGCCTTCTTCCCGTTGCGGACGCGATGAGAAGTAGCGGTCGAAGATGCGTTCGATCCTGTCGGCGGGAATGCCGGGGCCTTCGTCATCGATCTGAAGCTCGACGGTATTGGCCCCCTGGGTCAGCGACAGGATGATGGTACTGCCGCGCGGCGAGAAGCTGGTCGCGTTCTCGAGCACGTTCTGAAGCACGATCTCCAGCATGCCCTTGCCGGCGCGCACCATCACCGCATCGTCAAGGCGCCGGATGAGACGGATGTCGAGGCTCGCCATGATCTCGCGGAAATTGAGCGTCGCCTCGCCTACCACCTGCGTCAGGTCGATGGGCACGCGCGGCGCCTCGATCAGGTCAGCAGTGTTGCTGTCGAAACGCTGCGCGGCGTTGACCAGGGCCAGCAGCCGCGCCAGCGCATTGTCGATGATCTCGAGCGCACGACGGGCACGCTGGTTGTCTTCCGGCACGGCGCGGCGCACCGGCGTCAGCGCGCTCTGGACGGCGGCCAGCGGTGTCTTGAAGGAATGCGCGTTGTCTTCCGCCGATTGGCGGATCTCCTGCGAGAATCGCTTGAGGTCGATGACCAGCTTGTCGAACCCCAGCGCCACGCTCGACAGCTCGGGCACGATGTTGCGACTGGAGAAGGCGTAGTCGCCGATGCGGCCCTGGCGGATCTCCTCGGCAACGTCGCGGAAACGGCGCAGGCTCAGCCAGATGCTGACGGCCGCCAGGACGGCCAGGATCACCAGCACGAGATAGATCAGCGCCGCGACGCGCACGGCGCGGGTCTCCCAATAGTGCCGGCCGATCGAGGTGTTGAGGAATTCGGACGTATTGTGCGTCGAGGTCAGCACCCAGCAACCATTCCTGTCCTTGATCGGGATGATCGCCGTCAGGAGCTCGACGGTGCCGTTTGGCTGCCTGAAGCGGATCTCGTCGGAAGCATCCCAGGCACAGGCCTCGGACAGACGCCGCAGGACGCCACGCTCGGCCAGCTCATCGAGCTCGGCCGCCACATCGTCGGCGCGGATCGTCGGCGCCGACGCAACGAAGTAGAAACCTTGCGCTCCTCCCTGATCCCCGGGCGCGGCCGCCGGGCGCAGCATCAGCCGGAGCACGGTGCCGTCGTTGGTGTACTTCGCGAGCTCCGCATTGAGATCGATGCCGCTGCCGGGCTCGACCTTGGCCAGGGTGGGGGCGAGAGCACGCGAGATGAGCTTGCTGCGGTCCTGGATGGCGCGGGTCACCAGCTCGCGCATCTGACGGTCGGCGCTTTCGAATTGGCCGTAGAGGACGATCGGCAGGGCGATGAAAATGCCGATCAACCCGACCAGCTTGAGGGTGAGCGACGCGCCGAGCCGGCGCGCCGCTTCCCGTGAGCTACGGGGTTGCGCTCTTGGGTTCGCCCCAGCGGTAACCGAACGAGGGATAATTCTCGATTTCGGTGAAGTTGGCGTCGATGAGTCGGAACTTGTTTCGAATGCGTTTGATCGATGAACGGACATTCGTTCGATAGCCATTTTCGCCGCTCCCCGCGATGAAGCCGACGTGGTGCATGCAATCGTACACCGCGCGGTACGTCACGTGACTGCCGACGTTGGAAGCGAGCAGCCGGACGATGTTGAACTCCGTCAATGTCAGGTTGACATCGACGTCGTCCCAGAAGGCACGGCTGATGCGGGGCTTCAGCACCAGGCGGCCGCAATGCAGGAGTTCGTCCACTTCGAGGGCGGGCGGCCGCTTGGACGACTCGACGATCAGCCGGATCCGCTTGGCCAGGATCGGCACGCCGCGCGACTTGTCGACGAAATCGAGTGCGCCCCGGTCGAAGGCGAGGTTCTCGTGATTGGGCGTGGCACGGCCGGTCAGGAAGACGACCGGCAACAGGATCCCTTCCCGGCGCAGCCGCGGCAGCAGGTCGATGCCGGATACGGTCGGCAGGCTCCAGTCGAGAACGATCACATCGGCAGCGATACCGTCAGCCACCGAGGACAGCATCGTCTCACCGTCGGAGAAAGCCTCGACGGCGAAACCGAGATCGACGAGCTCCGCCGTCGCAGCCTCGCGATAGTCGTCGTCATCGTCGACGAAGATCAAGCGGATCGGATCGCCCGCCTCGGCCATCGCTTCCGCCCTAGGTATGGGATTGGAGGTGGGCCATGCAGCGGCGTTTTCCTTCATCGGTGTTGTCATCGCTCTTTACCTCGTACGCAAGAGTGTCGAATTGCTTCGTCTTGACGTCCGGATAGAACTGAACGTCGATCGAGCATTGGCCGTCTTGGTACCGCCAGGTCTTGCCGGGCGGGCGATCCTCCACGCTTGTTGGTGGGCCGAGCAGAGCACGAACTTCGCTCTCGCTCTTGCCGGTGAGTACGACAGGGGGCGTTGGCGATGAGGGCGGATCGGCAACTGGCGCCGTGGCCGCGGTCGAGTCGGTCGTCGAAGACGCCGTCGACGTCGAATGCGAGGAAGAATGGGAAGCGGTCGCCGTGGAGGCGCGCGACGATGGCGTCGACCAGCGCATTGAACCCAACCGGCTCAGGTCGTTGCGCGCGCTCTGCATCACGTCACAGCCTGACAGAACAAGCAAGCCAAGCCCCATGAATGGCCCGATGCAGCTCCTGATCGTCATCCTGTCTCCCCGGAAACCTGTATCTGCGGCTGACCTATGGAGGGATGCGGTCGGAACATATCCCGGGCTAGGTAACGACGCGCTCGGTTTGGCGGTTGCAAGGAGCCCCCCACGCTGACAACAGGTCGCAGCACCGGCGCTTCGATGCAAGCGAGACTTCGCCGGCGGCGAAAACAATCACAGAATGGCCATGATTCGCCGCGCGGCCCTTTCCTCACGCACGATAATCCGTTGCGCCATAATGGAATAGCGCTCGCAACGAAGTGGTCCGATGAGAACAGCGCATGGAGCGAACCGCATCGCATCGTTTCCTGTTTCGCGCAAAAATCGCTGTCGCCCGACGGTTCAGTACGCAATCCTACTCATGCGTTTCTTATGACTTACTTAGAAGTGCCTATACGGGCGCGAGGGGATTCAAATGCTGTTGCATCATGGTTGGAGGTCGAGTGCGTCCCGGCGCGTACGGCTTTGCCTTGCGGAGAAGGGCCTGGAGTTCGAAAGCCGCACCGTGGATCTCACCAAGATGGAGCAGCACGAGCCTGAATATCTCAAGCTGAACCCGCTGGGCGTGATTCCCCTGCTGGTCCTCGACGATGGTCGCTCGATCTTCGAAAGCGGCACGATCTGCGAGTACCTAGACGAGACCTATCCCAACCCGCCGCTGCGCCCGACCGATCCGTTCCAGCGCGCGGTGATGCGCAACTGGATCCGGCATGTCGACGGTCTGATCGGCAATCTGATCGTCTTCAACTGGGTCCATTCGATCGCCAAGGTCGCCTCGCAATGGTCCGACGCCGAACTTGCCGAGCGCATGAAGAAGATCCCGAGCAAGGAGCGGCAGGAAGCGTGGCTGCGCGCCGCACGTAAACCTTACACCGACGAGGAACGCGCGGCGGCGAGAGCGAAGCTGGTGCAGCTCCTCGACAAGATGGAGGAGATGATCGGCCAGGGTAGCGGCAAGGGCGACTGGCTGGTCGGCAATGCCTACTCCATCGCCGATATCGCCGTCGTACCCTTCGTCAAGCGCATCGACGAGGAGATCGCACCCGACGAGATGAAGGCCGACCGCCACCCGAAGGTCGCCGCCTGGTGGGCTGCCCTCCAGGCGCGGCCCGCTTTCAAGAAGGCGCGGATCGAGTCCTTCTACGATCGTTGAGCCGGCAGGCTCACTTCAGAATGTAAGGTTTGGAGGCCGCATCGTAGTCGGCATAGCCCAGCGTCGCGCGCAGCTCCGGCGGCGGCAGCGCGCTCTTGGCTTCCGACTCGCCCGCGACCAGCGCGGCAAGCCCCGCCTTCATGCCGGCGACGGACGGCGAGAGCATGCCGGTCGGGAAAGTGCCGATCTTGAAGCCGAGTGCCGCCGCCTCCTTCTGTGAAGGCGTGGCGCGCGGCGCACCCGGTGACAGCACGACGAAAGACGGCCGGCCCTTGGCCGCGGCGATCGCGCGCTTGATCTCGTCGTTATCGGCCGGCGAATCGAGGAACATGATGTCCGCGCCTTCCTCGACATACATCTCGATGCGCGCCACAGCCTCGTCGATGCCCGCCGTCGACCGGCAGTCGGTGCGCGCCAGGATCAGGATGCCGGACTCCTTGGCCGCCGCGACGGCAGCGCGGATCTTCATGCGCGCCTCCTCGCGCGGCAGGCAGGGCTTGCCCGCGGCGGTGAGCGCGCGCGGCGTGATCTTGTCCTCGATCAGGACAGCGGCGGCGCCGGCGCGGCCATAGGCACGCACAGTACGCTGTACGTTCATCGCATTGCCGTAGCCATGATCGCCATCGGCCAGCACCAGCAGATCGGGCGCGGCGGCATGAACCATGTTGAAGGAATCGAACATCTCGCCAAAGGAGATGAGATCGAGATCGGGACCGCCCAAGCGGCTCGCCGCCACGCACGAGCCCGAGAGGAATGCAGACTTGAAGCCCGCCGCCGCGGCAAGCTTGGAGCTGAGACCGTCCCAGACCGCCGGCATCACGACGAATTCGGGTTTGGCCAACAGGGCGCGCAGACGTTCCGGGGCAGTCATGGGGTTTCCTCAGCTAGTGGTTGGTCGCCGCGACGATAGCGCAAAGGCCGGACGCGTGGCAGGCTTGACCGCATGAGCCGCTTTATGTGGACACCCTCGCCCATCCTGCCCAAGACATCCCGGTCGTTTGCAGGCGTTACCTACGAGGAGATGGTCGAGCGCGCGCGCCAACTCGCGCCCCGGATCGCCGAGCGCGCCGAAGCCTGCGAGAAGCTGCGCCGCTTGCCGGACGAGACCGAGCGCGATCTCCACGACGCCGGGCTGTTTCGCATCGTGCAGCCAGCACGGGTCGGCGGCGCCGATCTCGATGTCGGCATCTTCGTCGACGCCTGCGCCGCGATCGCGAAGGTCTGCCCCTCGACCGCCTGGAACCTGGGCAACCTCGCCAGCCATCACTGGATGCTGGGTTACTACCCACCGGAAACACAGGACGAGCTGTGGGACGTCTCGACCGACGTATTGATCGCCACGTCGCTGGTCTTCCCCGCCGGCCGCGCCCGCAAGGTCGAGGGCGGCTACGAAATCTCCGGTCGCTGGCCGCTCTCGTCGGGTGTCGACAACTGCGACTGGAATTTGCTGGGCTGCCTAGTGCGCAAGCACGACGACGGACCGCCGGTCGACCAACGGCTGGTACTGGTTCATCGCTCGCAGTACGAGATCATCGACAACTGGCATGTGCTGGGGCTGGCCGGCACCGGCTCGAAGGACGTCGCGACCAAGGACCTTTTTGTGCCTGAACGCCGGACCGTCTCGCCGTGGGTGATGAATGGCAAGCCGCACGCAGGCTCGGCCGTGAACCCCTCGCCGCTCTTCAGGCTGCCGCTCCTGGCGCTCGGTCCCTATGTGCTGTCGGGCGTCATGCTGGGCGCGGCGCAGGGCGCCTATGAGGCGACGGTCGGCGCCGCCCGCTCCCGCAAGGTTCAGGGCACCGGTTTGCCGGTCAATGCAAGCCAGGCCGTCCAGCTCAAGGTCGCCGAGGCATCGGCCCGCATCAACGCCGGCGAGCTGATCATGCGCACGGCTTGCCAGCATGCCATGGCCGTCGCCCGCAGCGGCGCCGAGTTCACGCAGGACGACAAGGTGCGCTACCGCCGCGACGCCTTTTTCTCGGTGCGCCTTTGCCTCGAAGCCGTCGATATCCTGATGGGCGTGGCGGGATCCGGCGGCCTTCGGCTCAGCGGCTCGATCCAGCGACTTTTCCGTGACGCCCATGCGGCCAACGCCCATCAAATGTTCTCGCCCGATATCCAGGGCACCATCTTCGGCCAGCACGCGCTCGACGCTGTGGCAACGCCGCCACTCATGTAGCCGTTCGAGCGTCGCCGCGGGAACGCGGTTCGGGACCGCACGTTGTCTGAGGGCAATTTCCTCGGGCGGTCCCATGAAGCTCGCTTTGATGTCCCTCGGTATCCTTGCCGTCGTCGCCGGAACAGCCAGTGCCTCCCTGTTCAGTCCATCGGCCCGCAATGCTTCGGCTGCGGCCATTCCGCTGCCGACGCCTGTCGCCCCTGCCGTTGCACCGACCGCGCCGGCTCCCGACCTCGACCGGACTCCGACGCCGCTGTTCCAGGTGAAGGGCGAACCGGTGCCGGCAATCCATCTGGCCAAGCACATGCCGTACGTGCCGCCGCCGGCGGACCAGCCGCCGGACACCCAGCAACAGGCGACCGCCCCCGAGGCACCGAAGTTAGGCGAAGACGCCGCGCGCGCCGCCATCACGACCGACGGCTACAGGGGCATTCGCAGCATCACGCGCACGGCCGACGGCACCTGGGCCGCGCGGGTCATGCGCGGCAGCACCGAGATCGGCGTAACGGTGAGCGCCGACGGCCGCGTCAGCGCCGACTGACGCTTTCCGATAGGCAGCCCGTCGCCTAGCGGGCTAGGATCGTCTCCAATATCCAGCAAGGATATGGGAGGAACGATCCAATGCATCTTAGGCGTCGTACATTCGGCCGGCTTGCGGCCGGTGCCGCGGCAGGTATTGCCGCTCCGGCAATCGCACAAAACAAGCCGCTTACCATTGGCTTCAGCATGAACCTGACCGGCCCGCTGGCGCCCAACGGGAAGGCGGCGCTGCTGGCCTCACAGATCTGGGAAGAGGACATCAATGCCAAGGGCGGCCTGCTTGGCCGTCCGGTGAAGCTCGTCTACTACGACGACCAGTCGAATCCCTCGACGGTACCGGCCCTCTACACCAAGCTGCTCGACGTCGACAAAGTCGACATCATCGGCTCGAGCTACGCGACCAACATGGTGGCGCCCGCGATGCCGATCGTCATGCAGCACGAGCGGACCTTCTTCTCCCTGCTCGGTCTCGCGGTGAACAGCGAGTTCCACTACAAGCGCTACTTCTCGATGACGCCGACCGGCGGCCCGCAGCCCAAGGAATCCTTCGCCGAAGGCTTCTTCGAGGTCGCGGCGGCGCAGAACCCCAAGCCGACGACCGTGGCCATGTGCGGCGCCGACGCGGAGTTTCCGCGCAACGCGATGGATGGCGCGCGCAACGTCATCAAGCGACTCGGGCTGAAGATCGTGTACGACAAGACCTATCCGCCCAACACGGCCGACTACACGCCGGTGGTGCGCGCGGTCCAGGCGACCAATCCGGACATCTTCCTCGCCTGCTCCTATCCGGCCGATACGGTCGGCCTGATCAAGGCGAGCCACGAAGTCGGCTTCAAGCCGAAGATCTACGGCGGCGGCATGGTGGGCCTGCAGGCAACCGCCATCAAGACGCAGCTCGGGCCGCTGCTCAACGGGATCGTGGTGTACGATTTCTGGCTGCCGTGGGCGGGCTTCGCGTCCGACGCAGGCCGCGAGTTCGTGAAAAAATACCAGACCAAGTCCGAGGCGGCCGGCGTCGACATCCTCGGCTACTATCTGCCGCCCTTCGCCTATGCCCGCATGGAGGTGATCGCGCAGGCGGTCACGGCGACCGGCGGGACCGACGACGAGAAGCTCGCGGAGTACTGCCGCAAGACCACCTTCAAGACCGTGGTCGGCGACGTCGCCTTCAACGACCAGGGTGAATGGGCGACGGCGCAGGTCATGGCGGTGCAGTTCCAGGGCGTCTCGGGCAACGGGGTCGACCAGTTCAAGGATCCCAAGACCGAAGTGATCCTGTGGCCGACCAAGTACAAGACCGGCAACATCATCTACCCGTACAACCCGACCTGACACGGCTTTGGCCGCGTCGACTTACCCGCGAGGAATTAATCTCGATTCCTCGGTTGCCGCTCAGGCGCCCAGGTAAAATTCGCGAATCAAATCGTTGTTGTTCAGCGCCTCGGCGGAATCGCCGGCGAAGGCGATCTTGCCGTGCACGATGACGTAGCCGCGATCGGCGATGCGGACGGCTTGGGTGAAATTCTGCTCGGCCATCAGCACTGTCAGATTGAAGCCATCCTTCAGCTCCTTGATCTTGTCGATCGTGCGCTGCACCAGCAAAGGCGCCAGGCCGACCGATGGCTCGTCGATCAGCAGAATGCGCGGCGCCGACATCAACGCGCGCGCCAGCGCCAGCATCTGTTGCTCACCGCCGCTCATCGAGCCAGCGAGCTGCCGGGAGCGCTCCTTCAGCCGCGGGAAGGTTTCGAAGCAGAATTCGAGGTTCTTGGCGATCGCCGCTCGTGCGGTCGGACGAAAGGCGCCGAGCAACAGATTCTCGGTGACGGTGAGCTTGGGAAAGAGCCGCCGCCCTTCGGGCACGAAGCCGATGCCCAGATCGACGATCTCCTCCGTCGAGCGCCCGACCAGCTCATGCGAGGTGCCGTCGATCGTGGCGGTGATGGTGCCGGAGGCCGGCCGCACCATTCCCATGATCGATTTCATCAGGGTCGACTTGCCGTTACCGTTGGTGCCGAGCAGCGCCACCGTCTCGCCTGCGCCAACCGACAGCGAGACGTCATCGAGCACGCGCACGGCGCCGTAGCCGGCGACGACGTTCGACAGGGTGAGACTACTCGCCAAGGTACGCCCTCACGACTTCCGGATCGCGCACGACGTCCTTGGGATCGCCATCGGCGATCTTGCGACCGGCAACCAGCACGGCGAGCCGCTGCGAGAAAGCCATCACCGCCCGCATGATGTGCTCGATCATGATTACCGTGACGCCCTGGCCGTTCAGCCGGATCAGCAGCGCCAGGATCTCGTCGACCTCGGCGTGGCTCAACCCCGCCATCGCCTCGTCGGCGATCAAGAGCTTGGGCTCGGCCGCCATGGCGCGCGCCAGCTCGAGTTTGCGCATCTCGATCTGGGTCAGATCGCGCGGCAGGCGGTGCGCCTTGTCGGCCAGTCCCACCTGCCCCAACAACTCGAGACAGCGCGTCAGGATCGCCGGACCCGACAGCGAATGCCCACTGCGCGAATTCACGGCATAGAGGATCGGAATGCGCAGGTTCTCGACCAGGGTCAGGCTGCCGAACGGCCGCGGCAGCTGGAAGCTGCGCGCCAGCCCAAGCCGCGTGCGTTGATGTGCCGTCAGGCCGTTCACTGCCGCGCCGGCAAAACGTACGCTGCCCTGCTCGTTGCGCAGCGTCCCGCAGATGCAGTTCACCAGCGTCGACTTGCCCGAGCCGTTGGGACCGATCAGGCCGAGCCGCTCGCCGGGTTGCACCTCCAGCCCGACGTACTGCAGCGCGGTGAAGCCGCCGAAGCGCTTGCCGAGGCCCTCGACGTGCAGCAGCGCGCTCATCGCCGCTTCCTTTGAAATAGGCCGACAATGCCCTGCGGCGCCAGGATCACGAAGGCGACCATCAGAACGCCCACGACCAGCACATTTACAGCCGAGGAGATAGTGACGCGAATATATTCCTGCAGTCCGCCTACGAGGATGCCGCCGATCACCGGGCCGACCCAGCTCGCGGTGCCACCGATCAGCGGCATGGCGATGGCGTTGACAGCATAATTCAGGCTGAAGCCTGACGCCGGGTCGAGATAGGTGACGTAGTACGGCAAAGGTGCGCCGGCCATGCCCATGAAACCGCCGCTGAGCGCGGTCGCGACCAGCTTCAGCCGCAGTGTCGGCACGCCAGAGGCTTCGGCTGCCGCCTCGTCGTCGCGGATGGCGGCGAAGCCATAGCCCAGGGCCGAGCGCTCGATCGCCCGAGCCGTCGCCAGCACGGCGACACAGAGACCGAGCATGACCAGGAAAAGATATTCGACATAGTCGCCGCCGATCAGTGGCGCGAGCTTGGGCCTCAGCACGTAGGCACCGCGCGCGCCGCCAACGAAGTCCCAATTGGTGATCAGCGTCTGCACCACGACCGCAAGCGCCAGCGTGGCGATCGAAAAAAAGACGCCGCGCAGGCGCAGCGTCAGATAGCCGGTACCGAGCCCAACCAGCGCGGCCATCGCGCCGCCGACGACGATCATCGCCGGCAATGGCAGCCAGGGAGTGAGCTTGTAGAGCACCACCGTGGAGTAGGCGCCGATCGCGAAGAAGGCAGTGATGCCGAAGTTCACGTAGCCGGTGTAGCCACCCAGGATGTTCCAGGCGCTGCCCAGCACGATGTATTGCACGACGACGTAGGCGGCAAAAAAGGCATAGCTGTTGCCGATCAGCCGGGCGATACCGAAGATCACCGCCGCGGCCGCCACCAGCGCGGCGATGAAGGCGAGATGACCGAGGCCGCGAATGCCCTCGCGTTCCTCTTCTTCCTTAACGACCGAGGATACCACTGGGCCTCACCGCGAGGGTAATGAGCAACACGCCGAACGAGACAGCCGGAGCCCAGGACGGTCCGAAGAACGTCGCCGTGATATTCTCGACGATGCCGAGGGTCACTGCCGCGATCACCATGCCAGGGAAGCTGCCGAGGCCGCCCAGCACGCAGATGGCAAAGATGCGGCCGATGTATTCGCGGCCAATCGACGGTTCGACCGGCTGGATGATGATCAGTGCGGCGCCGCCGAGTGCCGCCGTGGCGAAGCTCAGGCCGAAGGCGATGCGCTTGATCCGCGTTGGATTGGCGGCCATCAGCCTCAGCGCCTGCTGGTCCTGCGCCACCGCCTGGATGGCCCGGCCGAGGAAGGTGCGCGACAGGAAGAGCTGCAGGACCGCGACCATCGCCAGGCCGAGCAGGAACGGCACCAGCAAGCGCCAGGGCAACTCGATGAAGTGGAGGTTCAGATTGCCGCTGACGTACCAGGCCTGCACCGAGCGATAGTCGACGCCGAAGGTCAGAATCAGACCGACCTCGGCGACGAACAGGATACCGAAGAAGAACGACAAGCCACGCAGCGACTGGTCGTCCCGCCGCTCGAAGGCGACGTAATAGACTTGGTAGACCAGCAGCCCGAGCAGGTAGAAGGCCGGAAGGACGATGATGGTCGCCAGGATCGGGTCGATACCGAATACCGTGTTGCCGATGAAGGCAGCGTAGGAGCCCAGCAGGATGAAGGCCGGGTGGGCGATGTTCACAACATCCAGCATGCCGAATGAGATCGCCACGCCGACCGATACCGCCGCATAGAAGCCGCCCAGCAACAGGCCGGAAATGATGGCGTTGACCAGCAGGTCGAGCGAGCCTGTCATGGTGCTCTTGTCATGATGCCCGTATTCCTCCCAGGCGCGGCGATGTTTCGCCTTTACTTAATTGGACCGTAGTGTCGCCGGAGAGACGACGGTTGCCTAGTACCTTTTTCCGCCGCTCGCTATGATCGACACCAAAGGGACGGAAACATGAAATTCGGACTGTTCGGCGGCGCGCGTACCAAGCGCAGCATCGGCCTGGAAGACAGCCAGGGCTACGAGAGCTTCATCGAATATGTGATGGAAGCCGATCGTCTTGGTTTCCACCAGAACTTCATGGTCGAGCACCATTTCACAGGTCAGGGACAGGTTTCTGCCTCGATGACCGTGCTCGCCTATCTCGCCGCTCGCACGCGCAACATCCGGCTGGGTACGGCCGTGGTCGTCCTGCCCTGGCACAATCCGGTGCTCATCGCCGAGCAGGTGGCGACGCTCGATCTGCTGAGCGGCGGCCGCGTCGATTTCGGCATCGGCAAGGGCTACCGTCAAGCGGAGTTCGATGGCTTCTGCATCCCGATCGACGAAGCGACCGAACGCTTCGACGAGGCCATCGAGATCATCCGCAAGGCGTGGACCAGTGAAGGTCGCTTCAGCCATCACGGCAAGCGCTGGCACTACGACAATATCGTGGTCGAGCCGGAGCCGCTGCAGCGCCCACATCCGCCGCTCTGGATGGCGGCGGGCAGTAAGGACAGCATCCGGCGTGCGGCGTGGGAAGGGTACAATCTCCTGCTCGACCAGCTTGCCCAGACCGAACAGATCATCCAGCGCATCGCCCTCTTCCGCGAGGAATGCGAGAGGATCGGCCGACACTACGATCCGATGATGGTCGCGACGGCCCGGCCGCTGCAGATGATCCATCAGGAGAGCGAACGGGCGGCCGCCTACGAGACCCGCAAGCGCGTGCTGAGCGTGATCGGCGATCTCGCGCGCGACAAGCTCGCCGACCGGGTCGAGGACGATACGGCGCCGCTCCTCGGCATGCCCAACGAGGTGATCGCGCGGCTGAAGGAACTCGAGGCGGGCGGCGCGACCAACATCCTGCTGGTCGATCCCAATGCCTCGGTAGCGAACCTGCGCGCCTTCGCCCGCGAGGTCATGCCCGCCTTCCAGACACGCTCGGCGACGGCCGCGGAATAAGGTTAGGACGATGGAAAGCTTCGACTATGTGATCGTGGGCGCGGGCTCGGCCGGCAGCGTTCTGGCCAATCGGCTGAGCGAGGACGGCAAGAACACCGTCTGCGTGCTGGAGGCGGGACCGCGCGACTGGCACCCCTTCATCCATATCCCGGCGGGCTTCATGTACACGCTGGTGAATCCCAAGGTGAACTGGCTCTACTCGTCGGAGCCGAGCGAGTGGACCGGCGGTCGCCGCATCGCCGCGCCGCGCGGCAAGACGCTGGGCGGCTCGAGCTCCATCAACGGCCACATCTACAATCGAGGCCAGCGGCTCGATTTCGACGGCTGGGCGCAACGCGGCAATCTCGGTTGGGGCTATTCCGACGTGCTTCCCTACTTCCGGCGCACCGAGAACCGGATGGCGAAGGAGGCGGACTCCGTCGATCCGACCTTCCGCGGCAGCGAAGGCAATCTCCCCATCACCGATCTCGAATGGCGCGATCCCTTGTGCGAGGCCTTCATCGAGGGCGCCGTGCAGATGGGCATCCCGCGCAACCGCGACTATAACGGCGCGCAGCAGGCGGGCGTGAGCTACGTCCAGCGCATCATCCGCAACGGCCGCCGGGTCAGCGCCGCGCGTGGCTATCTGCATCCGGCGATGAGCCGGCCCAACCTCACCGTGCGCACCAACGTCCACGCGACCAACATCGTGCTCGAGGGCAAGCGGGCGGTCGGCGTGCGCTATCTCAAGGGTGGCCGCGGTGGCGCGGCGGTCGAGGTGCGCGCCAACAAGGAGGTGATCCTGTCGGGCGGCGCGGTGAACTCGCCGCAGCTCCTGCAGCTTTCGGGCATCGGGCCGGCATCGCTGCTGCAGTCGCTCGGCATCGAGGTCAGGCACGCGCTGGCCGGCGTCGGCGAGAACCTGCGCGACCACTATGCGCCGCGCTTCGTCGCACGCGTCAAGAACGCCGAGACGATCAACGAGAAATCGCGCGGCCTGAAGCTTGCGCGCGAGATACTGCGCTATGGTTTCGGTCGCCAGAGCATCCTCGCCCTCAATCCGACCCTGATCTACGTCTTCTGGAAATCAGATCCGAATATCGAGAACTACGATCTGCAGTTCACCTTCACGCCGGCGAGCTACAAGGAGGGCGTGCAGTCCACCCTGGACGACTTCCCGGGCATGACGATCGCCTCCTGGCAACAGCGGCCCGACAGCATCGGCTATGTGCGTGCCAAGTCGTCCGATCCCTTCACGGCGCCCGCCATCCAGCCGAATTACCTGGCCGCTGAAAGCGACCGGCGCGTGCTGCTGGCCGGCATGAAGATCGCCCGCAAGCTCCTTCACTCCAAGCCGCTCGCGCAATACTACGATCGTGAGGAATTCCCCGGCAGCGAGAAGCAGTCGGACGAGGATCTGCTGACCGCAGCCAAGCAACGCGGCACCACGACCTTCCATCTCATGGGCTCCTGCCGCATGGGGCCGGAAAGCGATCCGACCTCGGTGGTCGACGACCAGCTCAGGGTGCGCGGCCTGGAGAGGCTGCGGGTGGTCGACGCCTCGATCATGCCGACCATGCCGTCGGCCAATCTCAACGCCTCGGTGCTGATGCTGGCCGAAAAGGCATCCGACATGATCCGCGGCAAACCGGCGCTCGAAGCCGTCAAGCTCGCGGACTGAAGACGTGGACGACGCGGCCGTCGAGATCATCGCCCGGCTGACGCCCGAGATCCTGCGCGCGCTGCATGTGCTGGAATTCGCGAGCCGCCACCTCGCCCCCGCCACCTTCGGCCGGCTGATCGCCACCGTCGCCGAACGCAAGAGCGATCTCGACGGCGCGCTCGAAGCCTCGCGCACGCTTGCCTGGCCTGAACGCCTGCAGCCGGCGCGTGACTGCCTGGAAACCGCCGCGTCCTCCACCCGCGACAGCATCGCCGCCCTCCTTGTCGCCAACGAGGATCCGCAGCCGATCATCGCCGCCTATCGCGCGCTGCGCGGCTATGCGCGCGCGGCCGAGGCCATCTATCCGATGGCGCCGCACCTCAAACCCGTCAGCAAGTTCTTCCTGGAAGCTTCGCGGCGCGACGATGAAGCGTTGCTCGAGCAGCTCGACAACCCGCGACCCGGCACCGGCGTCACTCACGTCGGCGGTCCGGGCGGCACGCGCGGCGGCTTCTCGCTCTACGTGCCGGAGAACTACGAACCGACGCGTCCTTGCCCGCTGGTCGTGGCCATGCACGGCGGCAGCGGCAACGGAGGCGCGTTCCTGTGGAGCTGGCTCCGCGAGGCGCGCACGCGGGGCTTCGTGCTCATGGCGCCCACGGCGCGCGGTTCGACCTGGTCGCTGCTGGAGCCGCAGATTGACGGGCCGAACATCGACAACATGGTCGCCGACGTCGCCGCCCGCTGGAACATCGATCCCGAGCGCAAGCTGCTGACGGGCATGAGCGACGGCGGCACGTTCGCCTACGTGCTCGGCCTGCGCGGCGATTGCCAGTTCACGCATCTGGCGCCGATCGCCGCCGCCTTCCATCCCCTGCTGATCGGCATGGCCGACGCGGATCGCCTGCGCGATCTGCCGATCTACATCGTGCACGGGCACGAGGACTGGATGTTTCCGCCGGAGCTGGCACGCAACGCAGAACGCGCTTTGCGAAAGGCCGGCGCGAACGTGACCTACCGCGAGGTCGCCGACCTCTCGCACACCTATCCGCGCGATGAAAATGGCGGCATGCTCGACTGGTTCCTGAAGTAAGGCAGCAGGCGGAGGAAAAGACATGCGCGTTGGATTCATCGGGCTCGGCCTCATGGGCTCGGGCATGACCAACAATCTTCAGAAGGCGGGCCACCAGCTCGTCCTGCACGATCTGCGGCGCGAGGCGGCCGAGAAGCTGATCGCCAACGGCGCCGAATGGGCCGACTCGCCCAAGGCCGTTGCCGCCGAGAGCGAAGTCGTCTTCACGTCGTTGCCTGGACCGCCGGAATTCGAAGCGGTCGCCACCGGCAAGAACGGCCTGCTCGACGGGATGCAGAAAGGCCAGGCGCTGTTCGATCTCTCGACCAACTCGCCGACGGTGATCCGCCGCCTGAACAAGGCCTTCACCGAGAAGGGCGCGCATCTGCTCGACAGTCCTGTGAGCGGCGGCCCGGCGGGAGCCGCTTCGGGCAAGATGGCGCTGTGGGTGAGCGGCGACGAGGCGAGCTACAACAAGTACCGCCCGGTGCTCGATGCGATGGGCGACCAGATCTTCTACATGGGTGACGTCGGCGCTGCCTCGGTCGCCAAGCTGGTGCACAATCTCGCGGGCTACATGGTGAATACCGCCCTCGCCGAATGCTTCACCATGGGAGTGAAGGCGGGCGTCGATCCGCTGCTGCTGTGGAAGGCGGTGCGCCAGGGCGCCAACGGCCGGCGCCGCACGTTCGATACGCTGGCCGAGCATTTCCTGCCCAACCACTACGATCCGGCGCGCTTTGCGCTCAAGCTCGCGCACAAGGACGTCTCGCTCGCCACCCAGGTCGGCAAGGAGATGGGCGTGCCCATGCGGCTCGCCAATCTCACGCTCGAAGAGATGACGGAAGCGCTGGGCCGCGGCTGGCAGACACGCGATTCGCGCTCCTCGATGATCCTTCAGCAGGAACGCGCCGGCGTGAAGATCGCCGTCGACCCGGAGGATCTGCGCGCGATCCTGCGGGCCGACAGCAACAACTAGCCGGCTATTCGGCGGGCGCGAACTCGCCCGCCTTGCTGGTGACGTCGGGGATGTGCAGGAACAACGCGCACACCACCGACGAGACCAGGGTCAGCAGGGCGAGGCCGTAGAGGCCGCCCGAGAAGCTGCCGGTGGCATCCTTCATGATGCCGACCCACCACGGACCGAAGAAGCCGCCGAGATTGCCGAGCGAATTGATCCAGGCAATACCGGCGGCCAGTGCCGTGCCGCTCAGGAACATCGGCGGCATGGCGAAGAACGGGCCCTTCGAACCGTAGAAACCCGTGGTCGCGAGGCAAACGCCGACCACCGACCACCACGAACCGACGGTGAGGCCCGCCAAGACCAGGCCGAATGTCGACACCACGCACGCCGCCAGCAGATGCCAGCGCCGCTCGTTCTTCCTGTCCGACAGATGGCCCCACGCGAACAACGCCACCGCGCCACAAATATAGGGAATCATGGTGACCCAACCGACCTGCATGTTGCTGAGCGTGCCGAGCGATTTGATGATCTGCGGCACAAAGAACAGGATGCCGAGGCTCGCGGTCACGATGCCGAAGTAATTGAGCGACAGCAGCAGCACCTTCGGGTTCCACAGCGATTCCCAGAACGAGTAGACCCGCACCTTCTCCTTGGCCTTGCGCTCGCTGGCGAGCTTCTTCGTCAGCCAGTCCTTCTCTTCCTGGGTGAGGAACGTCGCCTGCTCGGGTTTGTCGGTCATGACGAAGTAGCAGACGACACCCACGACGATCGTCGGCAGGCCTTCGGCGAAGTACATGATCTGCCAGCCCTTGAAGCCGAACAGGCCATGCAGGCTCATGAGCCCCGTCGATATGGGCGCGCCGATGGCAACCGCGATCGGCAAGCCGATCAGGAAGCCGGAGACGATTCGGGCGTGGTGTCGCGCCGGAAACCAGTAGGTGAAGTAGAGGATCAGGCCCGGAAAGAAGCCCGCCTCGCCCGCGCCCAGGAGGAAGCGCAGGACGCTGAAGCTCGTCGTTCCCGTGACGAAAGCCGTCGCAGTCGCAAAGATGCCCCAGGTGATCATGATGCGCGCGATCCAGATGCGCGCTCCCACCTTCTCCATGATCACGTTGCTGGGCACTTCGAACAGAAAGTACGCCCAATAGAACGTGCCGACGGCAAAGCCATAATCTCCGGCGGACATGTTCAGGTCGCCACGCATGGTGAGCGCGGCGAAGCTGCCGTTGATACGATCGAGATACGCCAAGATGTAGCAGAACATCGCGAACGGCAGCAGGCGCAAATAGATCTTGCGCATGGTGCGGCCCTCGAGAGCCTCGTCCATGTTGTTTCCTTCCCTGTATACTGGCAGCGTTTTCGCCGTCCATTACCGCTAGTCGATACGAAGATTGCGGCGACGTCGAGCGCAAAAGCGGGTTGGAGGGTTCGTTGGGTATTGTCATTCACAACACAACCGTCGTGACGGGCGACGACCGGGACAGCGTGATCTACGGCGGCGCCATTGCCATTGAGGGCGATCGCATCGCCGCCATCGGCCCCAACGATGAAATCGTGAACCGCTATCCGAAATCAGAAAAAGTTGATGGCGCCGGCCAGATGGTGATGCCGGGCTTCGCCAACACCCACACCCACCTGACCATGACTCTCGCCCGCGGCGTGTTCGAGGATCTCTCACCGCCGCACAAGCCACCCTTCTCCGGCGGCCTCTCGCCCATTCCTTTGCCCGACATGACGCCGGACGAGCGACGGGTGATGGCCCAGCTCGGTGCCCTGGAGGCGATGCGCAGCGGCACGACCTTCCTGCTCGAGGACTCCAACGATATCGACCACTACGCCGAGGCGCTGGCCGATACGGGCCTGCGTTTCCTGTTTGGCGAGCGCGCCTATGATCGCGTCGGCACCTCGATCGGCGATCCAGCGCCCTATCAGCTCGACCGCGCGCTGGGGCAGCGCCACATCAAGACGATCGAGCGTAACTTCAAGAACTGGAACGGCAAGGCCGATGGCCGCATCCGCATCGCCATCTCGGCCTGGGCACCCGACATGTGCTCGCCAGAGCTATTGCAGGACCTGATAGAGCTGCAGAAGCAGCTCGGCACCTGGACCACCATCCACCTCAACCAGATCTGGGGCGAGGTCGCGGCGGTGAAGGCGCATCGCAATCGCCTGCCGACGGAATATCTGGCCGATCTGGGCTTCCTGAACAGCAAGGTGATCTGCGCCCATTGCCGCTGCATGGAGCCGTCGGAGGAGAAGCTGCTGGGTGAAGCCAAGGTGATTGTGGCCTTCAATGCCGCCATCGCCGCGCGTCGCGGCCTCAGCCCACGCATCGAATCGCTGGAGAGCCAAGGCTGCACCATCACCATGGGTTCCGACAACATGGCGGAGGACATGGTCGAGGTGATGCGCACCGGCCTGTTCATGGAACGCATCCGCCGCGAGAACGGTCGCCTGCCCACCCCCGAGCAGGCGCTACGCTGGGCCACGCGCAACGGCTATCGCGCCTTTGGCATGCCCGACGGCGGCTGGCTCGCCGCCGGCAACAAGGCCGATCTCGTGGTGATCGATCTGCAGCGCGCCCATCTCGTGCCCATGCTGCGCGCGGTCTCCAACTTCGTTCACAATGGCCAGGCGCGCGATGTGCAGTCCGTGATGGTCGACGGCAAGTGGCTGATGCGCGACGGCACGGTGCTCACGCTCGACGAGCCCCGGCTGATCGCCGAAGCCCAGCAGGTCGCGAACAAGGCCTGGTCGCGCCAGTTCCGCGCCGGCTTCAAGCCACCCGCCGGTTTCTCGCCGGCGGCATTGCCCTGATCAGTCGCCTCAGTCAGTCGTTCACAAAGTCCCAGCTCTTGCCGTTGAAACGCTGGAGCTTCATGTACTTGACCACGCGATAGTCGGTCGGGCTGGTGTTGATCGTGCTGCCCGGCAGCAGAAGGGCAAGGTGGAAGTCCTTGAGGTTCGCGGCCTGCTTCATGATGTTCTCGCGCGCGAGATCGTCCCCGCACTGCTTCAGCACCTGTTCGAGCGTCTTGGCGTACATGTAGCCCGCCTCGTTCAGGCTGTCGGAGAGCTCGGCGCCCGGCATGTTCTCTTTCATCCAGGCATTCCATTCCTTGACGTCATCATCGTTGGCCCATTTGGGATCGGTGACATCCTTCAGGAAGCCTGCCGACAGGATACCCTTGGATTTATCCAGCCCCGCCGGCTTGAAGGTCGCGCCGACCGATGCCGCACCGAGATGGAGATAGGTGCGGGGCTTCCAGTTGAGGTCATCGAGCTTGGTGATCGCCTGCGCCGCCTGCTTGGCGTAGGTCGCCAGGAGCAGCGTGTCGACGCCCGAATTCTTGAGCGCGATGAGCTGGCTGTCGACCGTGGGATCGGTCGCCATGAAGCTTTGCACATCGACGATCATCGCCTTGGCCTTGTCGCCCAGTCCGATGGTGAGGCCGTTCAGCAGGTCCTTGCCGAAATCGTCGTTCTGGTAGAGCACGCCGACCTTGGCGTTGGGCTTCACCTTGAGGATGTCCGCCGCGTAGAAGCCTGCCTCGGCCTGGAGGTTGGGCTGCCATCCCATCGTCCAGGGGAACTTAGCCGGATTGTTGAAGTCGGTGGCGCCGGCGGCGATGAAGAGCTGCGGCACCTTCTTCTGGTTCAGGTAGGGCCGGATCGCCATGTTGAGCGGCGTGCCCAGCACGTTGAAGACAAGCGCCACCTCGTCGCTCTCCACGAGCTTGCGCACATTCTCGACCGCCTTGGGCGGCGAGTAGCCGTCGTCGAGACTGATGAAGTTGATCTTGCGGCCATTGATGCCGCCCTTGGCGTTCAGCCATTTGAAATAGGCAGCTTCGGCCTTGGCCAGCTGACTGTAGGCCGAGGCAGGACCGCTATAGGCAGTCGTCTGGCCGACCTTGATCTCGGTCGCCGACGTGCCGGGCCCATACTTCGGTTGGGCCCACACCGTACTCGAAACCAAGCAAATCAGCGCAACGCCCAACACCCTCCATTGCAGCATGGGTTTCCTCCGTTTTTCATTCCACGGTCATCCCGGCTTCGCGCACGATATCGGTGTAGCGCTGCCTCTCGCTCTGGATGAAATCGGCGAAGGCTTGCGGCGTGGACGCGGCCATGACACCGCTCTGCGTCGCCACGACGGCCTTCACCCCCTCGGTCTGGCCTGCGCGCATCGCCTCGGCGCTGATCTTGGCAAGCAGATCCGCCGGCAATCCCTTCGGTGCGACAAGCCCGTACCACGCTACGGACTGATAGCCCGGCACGCCCGCCTCATCGACCGTCGGCAGCTCGGGATAGTCGGCGCTGCGGTTTTTCGAGGAGACCGCGAGCGCGCGCACCTTGCCCGAGCGCACCTGCGAGGGTGAGTTGGGCTGGATGATCATCATGCTGACATTGCCTGCCATCAGGTCCTGCAGCGCGGGATTGCCGCCTTTGTAGGCGACATGAATCATGTTGAGGCCGGCCATATGAGCGAACAACGCGCCGGCGAGATGCTGCGAGGAGCCGTTGCCGCCCGAGGCATAGGTGAGCGGTGGATCGGATTTTTTCGCGAGCGCCAGGAACTCCTGCAACGTCTTGGCCGGCACCGACGGATGGACCATCACGAGCTGAGGATAGGTGGCGATCAGGCTGATCGGCGTGAAGTCCTTGTCCGTGTCGTAGGGCAGGTTCTTGTAGATCAGCGGATTGGTGGCATGGCCCATCGCCACCAGCTCGAGCGTGTAACCATCGGGCGGCGACTTGGCGACGATCTCGCCTGCGATCACGCCGTTGGCACCGGGCCGGTTGTCGCACACGACGGTCTGGCCCCAGGCCTGCGTGAGATGCTGGCCGAGCGCGCGTGCCAAGAGATCGGTCGTACCGCCAGCGGCGAAGGGAACGATCATGCGGATCGGCTTGTCAGGATAGCCGTCACCGCGTGCCACGGCGGGCGCCAGCGCGAGCGCGCCCAGCCCGCGCAGAAATGCCTTTCGCTTCAAGAACGGACGCTTCATTGCAGGTAATGACCTGACGGCGTGCCTTTCACCGTGGTGCGCTCGAGATGACGAATCTCGCCATCCTCGTAGTCACCGAGCGCGATGTGCATGGTGCAGCGATTGTCCCACATCACGATGTCGTCCTGCTGCCATTGATGGCGATAGACGAACTGCGGACGTGTCGCGTGACGCACGAGATAGTCGATGATCGGCTTGCTCTCCTCAGGCGTCATGTCGACCAGGCAAGAAACCTTCTCGCCGATATAGAGCGCCTTCTTGCCCGTCTCGGGATGCACGCGCACCAGCGGCTGGGCGATCGGCGGATTGAGTTTCGACTGCTCGCGCTCGCGCGCGGTATTGGGATCGGTGACCTTCCGCCGCCCGGTGTGGATGCCGTGGAGCGGCTCGATCATCTTCTTCATGCCGTCCGACAGCGTGTCGTAGGCGAGGTACATGTTTGTGAACATCGTGTCGCCGCCGACCGGCGGGATGGTGATGCCGCGCAGCAACGAGCCGAGCGACGGCTCGAGCGTGAACGACATGTCGGAGTGCCACTGCTGGCCGGTGTACTTCGACGCCGACTCCTTGCCACCTTCTTCCGGAACGTTGGTGACGAGCAGCAACTCAGGGTAGTCGGGGTGGCGATCGCGCGGCAGCGAGTCGTGCTTGTCCAGCTCGCCGAAGCGGCGGCTGAAAGCGATGTGCTGCTCGCGGGTGATCTTCTGATTGCGAAAGAGAAGGATGCCGCGTTCGAGGAAGGTACGATGGATCTCATCGAACTCGGAATTACTGAGCGGCTTGGCGAGATCGACGCCCTGGATCTCGGCACCGAGCGCGTTCGACAGGCGTCTGGTGGTCATCGGCATATTCATACCGTGCGCATCGCTTCCCACGGCGTCAAGGCGCACAGCGTCTGAGATATCGCGCAGCGAGCATTTCTTAGTTGGCAGCGGCGCGCGCGCGGAGAATATTGCGCCGACATGATCGCACCGCTCAGCCTCTCGAATGTGCTCACCGTCATAATGGCCGTCACGTGTTTGACGACGCTACTCGCACAGTCGCCGGGCGGCATCCTGCGGCTGTGGCGGCTGGCGGTACCCGCTTCCTGCGCCGCGATCGATGCACTGATGTTGTTGGCTGGAGTGATCGACGCGACTTTCACGCATGATGCGGAATGGGTGATCGCGGGCATTCTCGGCAGCGTGCTGGGAAAGATGCGCGGTTGGTCGATGACGATCGAAGCCGACCAGTCGCGAGGCTTGGTCCGCCTGCCCCGTTCGATGGATTCTCTGTTTGCCGGCGCGGTGCTGGTGGCGATGTCCCTGATCGACTTCACGGGGGCGACCTTGGGCGAACCCTTGATCGAGCCGCAATATGTCGCGGCGACGGCCGCTTTCTGCGCCGGCTATCTCGCCTGCCGCGCACTCTCGATGATCGTACGGGCCCAGCAGGCACCGCCCATCCAGCTGCGCGACGCCTGAACGATCTTCCGTTCTAGCTAAACTAGCGCTGCGAGGTCATCGGCGGGCGCTGATCGAAGCCCCCCGGCGAGACACACCAGTTGAGCTGCTGCAGCGGCAGATGCTGCGCATTGGCGACCATCGCGACGGCATCGCGATCGATGCAGCGGCTGGCGACAGCGTTATAGACCGGAGCCATCAGGCCGCCGCCGTCATGGCCGGCACCCAGCACATGGCCGAATTCGTGCATCACGATGCCCGTCAGATCGCGACCGCCGATGCGGTCGCTGATGACGTAGACGAAGCCGCTGCGGTTGTTGCTGACGGTCATCGCCAGCGCATGCCGGCCCTCGCCCTGATGGGCAATGGGATGGCGGCTGTCGACACGGGCCACGACGAAACCGCCGGTGCGGCGGATCTGGGAGACCGTGCTGTCAGCGACATCCGGCGGCAGCAAACGGGCGCGAAATTCCAGGAACCCGTTCAGCACGTAGTTCCACTGCCGCATCGCCGCGATGATGTGCATCCGCTCGTCGGGGCTGAAATCCGAATCGACATAGAGCGTGATGCTACGTCCCGTCGACACCCGAGCCGCATGCTCGGTGTACCGGTAGGGAGGAAGCGGTTCCCCGTACCTCTCCGTCGCCGCGTTTGCCGGCAGACAGGAGAGAATGATGGCCGTCACGAGCAGCGCGAAACCACTGCCCACAAGCATAGTAATTACGCGCGCGCGCCGCACTGCCCTTACCCCGCTCATCTCGTAGTGGTTTTTACGCGGGAACCTGATCGGGCATCCCCCGTTAGGCGGCACCAATCATCCATCGGCCGTCGAATTGCAAGCGACGGAAGTTGATTCCGAACGCGTCATCGAGGCGCGGGTCATGGATGAGTCGCTCGGCCCGTTCGTCTGCCACAATTTTGCCACCGCTCATCAAGATCACGCGGTCGAAGTAGCTGAAGGCGAGATCGAGATCGTGCACGACCACGATGCTCAGCCCCTGCTCTCTCCGCCCCGCCAGCACCTTTGCCACTTCCAGACGATGGCGGATATCGAGAGCTGCCGCCGGCTCGTCGGCCAGCAGGACAGCTGGCTCGATCACCAACACCATGGCCAGAAGCGCCCGCGCCCGTTCGCCGCCGGACAAGGTCGACCAGCGCCGCCGTCGCAACCCGGCCAGTTCGAAGCGGGTCTCGACCTTGGCCACCGCCTCGACCGACAGCCGGTCGTTTCGTTCGGCGCCCAACCGGACCAACTCGGCGACCGTCAGGTCCCAGTGCGGCTCGAAGTACTGAGGCAGGAAACCCAGACTGCGCGCCTTATCGGCTCTGGAAAGCGCCGAGAAAGGCCGGCCGTCCAACGCCACTGTCCCTGAGGCTGGAGCCTCGAGACCGGCCAGGAGCTTCAACAGGGTCGACTTGCCGGCGCCATTGGGCCCGATGACGGCAACCGATTCCCGGTCGGCGAAGGCGAGCGAGACGTTGTCCAGGAGGGTTGCGGCACTGCGTCGCACCGTGAGCCTGTCGGCCATGAGCTTCATGAGCGCAGCCGTCGTGCGAGCAGCAGGATGAAGAACGGTCCGCCGGCCACCGCGGTCACCAACCCGAGCGGAATCTCGGTGGGCGGCAGCGCGGCGCGGGCGATCGCATCGGCCAGCGTAACGATGATGGCGCCAACCAACGCCGATGCCGGCAACAACAGCCGATGCAACGGCCCGACGAGCCAGCGTGCGATATGTGGCGCGGCAAGCCCGACGAAGGCGACCAGCCCACCGAACGCAACCGCGGCGGCAACAACGATCGAGCCCGCCAGAACGGCGACGGCGACGAAGCGCGTGACATCGAGCCCGAACGCCGTCGCCATGGTCTCGCCCAGCCCCAGCACATCGAGACGACGCGCGAGCAACAGCGACAGGAAGAGACAGCCGATGGAGATCGCCGCCAGCAGCGCGATGCCGTTCCAGGTCGGAGTCTGGATGCCACCCAGCACCCAGCTCAGCACGACCTGCAAGCTCATCGTCTCGTCCGACAGAGCGAGCATCAGGAAGGAACGCAATGCACCCAGGATCGCGGCGACGGCAACGCC
>Ga0153954_1000283_pt1 | contig 44126 bp, 42 predicted proteins | sample TSFL038MetaG_FD_102277 | JGI IMG/M metagenome (GOLD analysis project Ga0153954, IMG submission 102277) | Attine ant fungus gardens microbial communities from Florida, USA - TSFL038 MetaG | ecosystem: Host-associated > Fungi > Mycelium > Unclassified | place: USA: Florida, Wekiwa Springs State...
GTCTTGCGAATACGCACTGGCCATCCCTGCTGGCCTCCGCCCAGCCTGCAGGTTGAATCAGAACAACACCGATCCGGGAATCCCAAGCCGATTCAAATTCGATACAGCTCGCTCTAACCTGCCAGCTTGCGCAAATAGTCCCAACTATAAAGGCCGGTGTCGTGTCCGTCGTCGAACACGATTTTGATCGCATAATTGCCGACCGGTTCGATCCCGACGATGGCGACGTTCTCCTTGCCGACGACCGTCCGCTTTTGGTTCGGCGAATGCCCCTGCACTTCGGCGCTCGGGCTCTCGACGCGTAATTTCTCGGCAGTCAGGCGGATGACCTTGCCGTCATCGAAGGCGACTTCGAGAGTGCGCCCTTTGTCCATTGCCACAATATCGGTCGGCCAGGACATCCTGGGCTCCTTTCAGTCGAGGATGCGGATGCGCGGCGCGGGCTTCGCGCCCGCGCCTGCGGCGAGCCCATCCGCGACGCCGCGAGCGATCGCGAGGAAGGCTAGCGCCTGGGCGCCCTCAGGCATGGTCGCGACAACCGGGCGCCCGTCATCGGAATTGAGCCGGATCGCGATGTCGAGCGGGACTTCGCCGAGGAACGGAACGCCGAGCTTCTGCGCCTCCTTGCGCGCGCCGCCGTGCGAGAAGACGTCGGTGCGCTCGCCGCAGTGCGGGCAGACGAAATAGCTCATATTCTCGACCACGCCGAGGAGCGGCACCTTGACCTGGTTGAACATCGCAATGCCCCGCCGGGCGTCGATCAGCGCCAGATCCTGCGGCGTCGACACGATTACCGCGCCCGCAAGCGGCACATTCTGCGCCATGCTGAGCTGCGTGTCGCCGGTGCCCGGCGGCATGTCGACGACGAGCACCTCGAGTTCGCCCCACACGACCTCGCGCAAAAGCTGATTCAAAGCCGAGATCACCATCGGCCCGCGCCAAACGACAGGCGCGCCTTCTTCGACCAAAAAGCCGATCGACATGACTTTGACGCCGTAATTCTCGAGCGGGACGAGCTTCTTGCCGTCCGGCGCCAGGCCCGGTTTGGAGTTCAGCCCGAAGAGTTTGGGCATGGACGGCCCGAACAGGTCCGCGTCGAGAACGCCCACCTTCAGCCCAAGCTTCTGAAGGCCGACCGCCAGATTGCAGGCGACGGTCGACTTGCCCACGCCGCCCTTGCCCGACGCGACTGCGATGATGCGCTTAACGCCCGGCAACGGTTCGCTTGGCCGACCGTGGCGACGCGGCGCGTCGCCCCCATGGGCGTGTCCCGCAGGCGCGCCGCCGACCGAGCGCGCCGTTTCGGCCGTCAGCGTCACGACCGCGCCCTTGACGCCCGGGATCGCCCGAATGGCAGCTTCCGCCTCGGCCCGCATCGGCTCCATCGCCTTGGCCCGTGCGGGATCGATGGCGATGGCGGCGAAGACCTTGTCGTCGCGGATGGTGACGCCGGAAACGGCGCCGGAATCCGGCAAGGAGGCGCGCCCGTCGGGGCCTGGAACGCCCGCGAGCGCCGCCATGATCTCGTCGCGAGAAACCATTCAATCCTTCCTGTCCGCCTCGGCCCCTGAACGAGACTCGGCCATCGAGCGCCAATCGAGCGCGTCCCGCAATGTGACGACCGTGCCGACGATGATGATCGAGGGTCCGCTCAGTTCGGCCGCACGCGCCTTCGCCGCCAACGTCTCCAGCGTCCCGACGACGACCCGTTGATTGGCGCGGGTGGCGTTGTCGATGACCGCAGCCGGAAAATCCGGGGGCGCACCGCGCGCGACGAATTCGCGCGTCAGCGCCTCGAGGTTGCGCAGCCCCATGTAGATCGCGACCGTCTGGCGCGGTTGCAAGAGCGCCGTCCAGTCGAGTTCGATGCCGCCGTCCTTGCCGTGGCCGGTGACGAAGACGCACGATTGCGCGTGATCGCGATGGGTCAAGGGGATGCCGGCATAGGCCGCGGCGCCCATCGCCGCCGTGACCCCGGGACAGACCTGAAACGGGATGCCCTCGGCGGCCAGCGCTTCAATCTCCTCGCCGCCCCGGCCAAAGATGAAGGGATCGCCGCCCTTGAGCCGCAGCACCCGCTTGCCCTTCTTGGCGAGCTTGACCATCAGCGCGCTGATCTCGCCTTGCGGCAGTTCGTGGTCTTCCGGCTGCTTGCCGACGTAGATGCGCTCGGCCTCGCGACGGACCAGATTGATCACGTCAGGATTGGCGAGCCGGTCGTAGAGAACGACGTCGGCCTTCTGCATGAGGCGCAGCGCCCGGAAGGTGAGAAGATCGGGATCGCCGGGGCCTGCCCCGACAAGATAGACCTCGCCCCGCGGCGGCCGCGGGCTCGCGCTTCGAATTGCGCGCGCGAGGTCTTCGGACGCGCCTTGCTCGTCGCCGGCAAGCGCCCGTTCGGCAATCGGTCCTTCGAGGACCGTCTCCCAAAATCGGCGGCGCATGACGGGCGAATCGATGGCTCGCGCCACCGCGTCGCGAAATCCGCCCATGAGATGTGCCAGGCGCCCGTAAGCCGCGGGAATGAGACTCTCGAGGCGCGCTTTCATCATCCGGCCGAGGATCGGCGAGGCGCCGCCGGTCGAAATGGCGATGACGAGGGGGCTGCGGTCGACGATCGACGGCATGATGAAGTCGCAGAACCGCGGCTGGTCGGCGACATTCACCCATGCGCCCATCCCCTTCGCCGCGGCCCAGGCCTCGCTCGACAGGCGTTCGTCCTCGACGGCCACAAAGCACAGCGTTGCGCCCGCGAAATCTTCGCGCTTGGGGTCGCGGGCCTCGTGGTGAAAATTCGGGCCGGCGAGGAGGTCGCGAAAATCGTCGGTCAGACGTTCGGCGAAAGTCGTGACTTGGGCGCCGGCTTTGACGAGATGCTCCGCTCGTCGCGCCGCAGGAGCGCCCCCGCCGACGACGATCGCACTCTTTCCGCTAACGTCGAGAAAAACCGGCAGATGGCGCATGGCGATCGAGAGCTGAGGTCTCTTGTGCGCCCTGTGGCCGGCCGCGCCGGCCAGGAAGACACGAGCTTACGCGCCGCGTTCTAAACGCTTCAGCTGCCGGATTAAAGGAAAACCATGCGCGGACCCAACGTGATGAGGGTCCGCTCGCGGGTTATGGAACAGCCCTACTCGGCGGGCCAGGCGCGTTGACGCGGCAGACCGAGCGGCGCTCGGCCGTCGGTACGATCGGACTCGTTCAGCGGAATCCGGATCGCATAGCGCTCGCGAATGGTATTGGCGAAAGCGACGCCGAACATTGCGAGCGAAAGGCCGAGTAGACACTCGCCTCCGACAAACACTGGGCTATGATTCAGCAAAAAATCGAACATCGGCCTGTCTCACTGACTCTCCGCTTCAATTCGTGAGCTTAAAACTCGCGAATAAAGACTAGGTTCCGTGAACTCCAAAAAACCACGGCGTTTTGCTACGCTTTGCTAAGCGCGCCGGATCGGATTGCCGATTCAAACCCTCCGGACGGAATGAGTGCTGTGACGACGCACACCGCAGAAGGCCGGGGGCGATCCGAAAACCGCCGCCACATCGTAATAGGTATTACGGCGAGGGTCTGTTTCAAGGAGAGAGGTTTTGAGAATTGGCGCCATCCGTGCGATCATTTTCGTCCGGCCGATCAGCAGGGCGAGATGAATTCGCAAAGTCAGCTTTCGAGGCGCGCAGAGACGCTTGAGGGCGATCCGCTCGCTGGCATGGTCTTCGTCGCCGGCGGCGAATGTCGCATGGGCTCGGACCGGCACTATCCCGAGGAAGCGCCCGTCCACCGCGTGAAGGTTGACGGGTTCTGGATCGACCCCACGCCGGTCACGAACAGACAGTTCCGCAAATTCGTCAACGCGACGAACTACGTCACTTTCGCGGAAATCCCCCCGAGGGCCGAGGACTATCCGGGCGCGCTGCCGCATATGCTGAAAGCGGGGTCGCTCGTGTTCTCGCCACCGAAAGAGGCGGTCGATCTCAAGGATTGGTCGCAATGGTGGCGTTTCAAATTCGGCGCCGATTGGCGGCGGCCCTACGGCCCGCGCAGCTCGATTAGCGGGATGGACGATCACCCCGTCGTGCATGTCGCCTATCGCGACGCCGAGGCCTACGCCCGCTGGGCCGGCAAGGAACTGCCCACCGAGGCCGAATGGGAGTTTGCGGCGCGCGGCGGCCTCGATGGCGCCGACTATGCCTGGGGGCACGAGTTCACGCCCGGCGGCAAACAGATGGCCAACACCTGGCAGGGCGCATTTCCGCACCAGAACCTCGTGGAGGATCGCTTCGAGCGCACCTCTCCCGTCAAGTCGTTCCCGCCGAACGCCTATGGCCTCTACGACATGATCGGCAATGTGTGGGAATGGACCTCGGACTTCTGGTCGACCCGCCATCAGGCCGACGCGCCCAAGGCGTGTTGCGTGCCGCAGAATCCGCGCGGCGGCCCGGAAGGCGAGAGCTACGACCCCTGCCAACCCGAAATTCGCATCCCGCGCAAGGTGCTCAAGGGCGGCTCGCACTTATGCGCGCCGAATTATTGCCAGCGGTACCGTCCAGCCGCCAGGCACGCCGAGCCCGTCGACACATCGACGAGCCACGTCGGCTTTCGCTGCGTGGTGCGCGCCCGGCGGGCTTGAGCCGCTGGGCTACCGCTTCAGCCCGGCCGTTTCGCGTCGAAGACGATGAGGTCGTGCTCCCAGAGCCGTTTGAAGAGCTCGCGGCCCTCGTCATCGCCCATCGCGGTGGCTTGGAGAATGTCTCCGACGCCGCGCTCGCCATCGATCGCCCGGACGGCCCGTTCCTGGTTCGCATCGATGAAGAGCGCGAGGTCCGGGTACGTGTGGCTCGGGTTGATGAGGACGGCGGCGACGCCGTGGGGCGCGCGGTCCTTGACCGTCAGCGTCCAGGGCAGTCGCACCGGGACGAAGTCGCGCCAGGACTCGCCCTCGAACGCGATCGGCTGCGGCTGCCGCCCGCGATCGTCGCGGTAGGCGACGAAACTGTGCCGGTCCATCGTCCCGCGCAAATGCTCGAGCGCCGCGTGCTGCGCGCTTGCGGGGAGCGCCGCGATCCGCGCGACGTGGGCCATGCGCCCGATCGCTCCGCACCGCGGAAGATAAGGCGCCTGCTCATGCCAGCGCCCGAACGTGAGACCGCAGCGGTCGAGCCAGTCGTAAAGCTGCGGCACGGAATAGGCCCGATCCTGCGGGTTCAACAAGGCGTCGGCGAGCGCGTCGGGCTCAGCGAAGTCCTTCGCCCGCTTCACGACGCCGGCGATCGGGTGGTCGACAGACAGCGATTGCACCAGCACGCCAAGGTCCTTGAGCTCGCCGGCTTCGACGCCGATCCCCAAGAGGCGGCAATAGTCCTGCATCATGTAGATGCCGGCGCGCCCGTAAGGCGCATAAACCATGATGTGCATCGCTCCGTCGACGGCGAGAACGCTGCGGAGCGCGCGAAGACCGGCGTCCGGGTCGCTCAGGTGGTGAAGGACGCCCGTGCACACGATCTGGTCGAAGGTCTGGCCGAGCTCTCCGATCCGCTCGATCGCCAGTCGGTGGAGGCGCAAATTTCCTATGCCGTGCTTCGCTTGAAGATCGCGAGTGCGCCGCAGACTGGTTGCGCTGATGTCGATCGCGGTGACCTGCGCTTCGGGCTCCATCAGCGCATGCCGCGCGGCCTGCGAGGTTCCGCACCCGGCGACAAGGATCGTGCGATCGGCGCGCGGCTTCTCCAATGGCCACATGAGCAGGTTTTGCGCGCGGCGCCGCCTCGGGTCCCGATAGCGATCGAGGCGCTTGTCAAGGGTCGCGACCGGGGGCGGATAGGGATGCGACTCGTAGAACGCGCGCACCGCCTCGGCGCGATCCGCCGGCGCTGGGCTTCTTTCGCGCGTTGTGGACATGGCCTCTGTTCCTCGTCGCAGGCGAGGCCACGATAGCATGGCTGGGGCGGTCGCGCTTCGCAGCCGCTCTCTGCGAGTGGCGGCTGCGACGGCGCCAGGCGCGCGTCTCGTTCGCGCCCTTCAGCACGGTGTCGATCAAGACGTTCATGTCCCGTCTCTCGCTCGCATGGGCGAGGCTCATTCCGTCCCACAGACGAGACGGCCGAGAATGTAATCGTAGATGCGTGTCCAATATCGTTATAGTTATCGGAGCGATAGGGAGGCGCCATGCAGACCATCCGTCAGTTTGAGATCGTTCGCGCGCTCGCGACGCATCGTCATTTTGGGCGAGCCGCCCGCGCGCTCGAGATTTCCCAGCCCTCCTTGACGCGTAGCCTCAAGGAGATCGAGCGTCGGCTTGGCGTCGTCTTGTTCGACAGGAAGGGAGTCGAGCCCACCGTCTTCGGCGAGATGGCGTTGCGCTGCGGCGAGCCGGTGCTGGCCGGCGCCGCCGATCTCATACGCGAGATCGACCTCGCCAAGGGGCTTGGCGCGGGCAAGCTCACCATTTCCGCCGCGATGTATCCGACCGACATTTCGGTGCGCAGAGCGATCGGGCTCCTTGCCGCGCGCCACCCGAGAGTCTCGATCGAACTGATTCACACCGACTGGCTGCGCGCGACGCAGATGATCCTTAAAGGCGAAGCCGACGTCGGCGTGGCCGAGCTTAACGCAGCGGAGGCCAACAGCGACCTTCACGTCGAGCAGGTGCGCAGTTCGGCGCTGCATTTTTTCTGCGCCGCAAAACACCCCCTCGCCAAGCGCGCTAACCTAACCGTCGACGATCTCATGGACTATCCTTGGGTCGCGCCGAGCTTGCCGGAGCGGATGAACCCCTTTCTGTTCGAGGGCAGGCCATTCGGTTTCCAGGATCCTTCCACCGGTCGCTTCGCGCCGCAAATTCGGGTCGCGACATTCTCGGACATGCGAGAGATCGTGATCGCAGGCAGCGGGCTCAGCGCCGCCCTTCCTTCTCAGATCAAGCGCGAACTCGCCGAGGGGGTTTGCGTGCTCCTTCCCATTGAGTTGCCTTGGCTCGCGCTCAACTACGGTTTCATCACCAGACGGGGCCGCACGCTTTCGCCGTCCGCGAGCATCTTTATGGATCTCGTGCGGGAGATCGAGGGCGGGTTGGAAAGCGACGAGAACGGCGAGGCGACCCAGAAAAGCACTGCAGTCCGGCGACGCGCCCGAAGACGCATGAGCCGATAACCGTGGCGGTATTGGACGCGCTCACCCGGTTTACCCTATTCATGCGCTCGCCAGTATTTGGTAATTTGTCGATCGATCGTGCGCTTCCCTCATAGGAGGCATGGTTCGTTGTCGGATGACTGCAGGGGCCAAAGTCTGACTGACGTGACAGAGCCGGTATCCAAAAGTCAGCTGTGGCAGGCGCGTCTCGCTGTCGCGATCCTGGTCGCGCTCGTCATCCTCGGAGTGGCCTGGTATGGGATCACAGCGGAAAGTCTTGGTCGTCTTTGGAGCGACATTCTCGATCGCCCCGGCGGTCCAATGACGTTCCGCTTCATTCTCCAGCCCGCAATGGCGCTCATCGCTGCGCTGCGAGACGGGATTCATGACGCCAGGCTCGGGCGCAGGCCATATCTGTGGGCCTTGTTATATGGCGTGCGCGGTCCCGAGGGGCGCGGCGGGCGGCTGTGGCAAGGGGTTGTCGCGACGGCGCGGATCATCCTCCTTGGCGTCGTGATGGACATCATCTACCAGTGGAAGGTGCTGGGAACGTTTTATCCGGGGCAGGCGGGCGTCATCGCCATTTTGTTGGCGTTTGTCCCCTATCTCCTGCTGCGCGGTCCGATTGCGCGCGTCGCCCTTCATTGGGTCGCCAAGCCCGCTTCCCCTTGAGCCGGCCCCTGTCGCGGAGAGAACATGGCGAGCCCTGACTTGAAGTTCGACACGAACACCGAGCTTTCGTCGCGCCGCACCGGCATGTCGTTTCAGCGCACCCGCATGAGCGCCGATCGGACGCTGATGTCGGTCATCCGCACCTCGCTGTCGCTCATCGGTTTCGGCTTCACTATCGCGCAAGTGTTCCAGAAGCTGCGCGATCAGGACATCATCACCAAGGCCGCCGCGCCGCGGAACTTCGGGGTGGCGCTGGTCGCGCTCGGCATCCTCATGCTTCTGCTCGGGATCGGATACCACATCCAGTTCATGCTGGGCTTGCGCCATTTGCGCGAGTCGATGCGGCAGGAAGGACTTGTTCATGGGGAGACGGTGTTTCCCGTGTCGTTCACGCTGATCACGGCGCTCCTTCTTCTCCTGATCGGCGTGGCTGCGATCGTGAGCCTGGCGTTCCACGTCGGACCGTTCGAATGAGGAGGCGCATAGTTCAAACTTGAAGAGCCGTTTTGCGCTTTCATTGAGGCCGCCCGAGTGAAACCGTCTTTGAGAATTCAATTCGAGCATAGGAGTGGGAAATGCCTAAGTCACCGAAGCCAAAGTTAGACAAGCCAAACATCCTCGTCATCTGGGGCGATGACATCGGCATCGCGAACCTAAGCTGCTATTCGCACGGGCTCATGGGCTATCAGACGCCCAACATCGACCGCCTCGCCAAGGAAGGGATGCTGTTCACCGATTCCTACGGCGAACAATCCTGCACCGCGGGCCGCTCGTCGTTCATCACCGGGCAGAGCGTCTATCGCACCGGCTTGTCCAAAGTTGGCATACCGGGCGCGCCGGTCGGCATGAACGAGAAGATCATCACGATCGCCGCCGCGCTGAAGAACCAGGGCTACGCGACGGGACAGTTCGGCAAGAACCATCTCGGCGATCTCAATTCGATGCTGCCGACCAATCATGGCTTCGACGAATTTTATGGCAACCTCTACCATCTCAACGCCGAGGAAGAGCCGGAGCTCCCCGACTATCCGAATGAGAAAGACTTCCCGAACTTTAAGAAGATGTTCGGCCCGCGCGGCGTCATGCATTCCTATGCGACCGACAAGGACGACACGACCGTGGAGCCCCGTTGGGGCAAGGTTGGCAAGCAAAAGATCGAGGATACTGGTCCGCTCACCAAGAAGCGCATGGAGACTTGCGACGACGACTTCGTCGCCAGGGCCAAGGAGTTCATGAAGAAAGCGAATGACGAAGGCAAGCCGTTCTTTGTCTGGCTGAACTTCACTCACATGCATCTCAAAACCCACACAAAGCCTGAAAGCGTGGGGCAGGCTGGCCGATGGCAGTCGCCGTATCACGATACGATGATCGACCATGACAAGAATGTCGGACAGGCGCTCGACTATCTCGACGACCTCGGGATCGCCGACAACACCTTTGTCATGTATTCGACCGATAACGGGCCGCACATGAACTCGTGGCCGGACGGCGCGATGACCCCGTTCCGCAGCGAGAAGAACACCAATTGGGAAGGCGCGTTCCGTATCCCGCTAGTCGTTCGCTGGCCGGGCAAGATCAAACCCGGCCAGATATCGAACGAGATTATCCAGCATCATGACTGGTTTCCAACCTTCCTCGCCATGGCGGGCGAACCGGACATCATCGAAAAGCTCAAGAAGGGCTATCAAGCGATAGGGCGCACTTACAAGAACCATCTCGACGCCTACAATCTGGTTCCCTACCTCACTGGCCAAGAGAAAAAGAGCCCGCGCAACTTCTTCATGTATCTGAGCGATGACGGCGATGTGCTCGGCATGCGCTACGACAATTGGAAGATCGCATTCATGGAGCAGCGGTGCCACGGCACATTGCAGGTCTGGGCTGAGCCGTTCACGCGGCTCAGGATCCCGAAAATTTACAATCTTCGCACCGACCCGTTCGAGCGGGCCGATCAAACATCCAACTCGTATTGGGAATGGTACGTCGACCACATCCCGATGATCTACGGCGCACAGTGGGCGGCCTCGCAGTGGGCGGCGACCTTCAAGGATTTCCCGCCTATTCAGAAGCCCAACACCTTCACGCTCGACCAAGCGCTGGCCGCCATGCACGATGCCGCAGGCGGCATGCACTGACCGCCATGACGTGCGGCGGGTCTCGACCTGCCGCACCCCGATCGTTGGCAGCAAGAGATAAGCAGCGCCAGTGAGAGACTGGCTCATCCTCGCGACCAACCTCGCCGTCGACGCCATCGACTGGCTGGCGCTGATTCTCATTGTCGTCGGCGCGATCGAGGCCTTCTTCCAGGGCCTGTGGACGATGTTCTCGTCGCCCGACGGCCATCACGAGCGCGACGTCTGGCTGCGCCTCGGCCGCTGGCTCGTTGCCGGCCTCACCTTCCAACTCGCCGCTGACGTGCTCGAGACGGCGATCACCACGAGTTGGGACGAGGTGGCGCGTCTCGCCGCGATCGCCGCGATCCGCACCTTCCTCAATTATTTCCTCGAACATGATCTGGGCGAGATCAGAGACAGGCAGAAATCCATGAAAGGAGACAGCGAGTCATAGGCGCGCGCCCAACTCAAGCTCGATGGTGTGAGGGGGGTCACAACGAATTTCGCGTGCTCTTGATATTATTGGGTTCAACGATGGGGGCCTCTGAACTCCCGAGGAGGGTGGCGCGGACCGGGAAATGTTGGCATGCCGCTGACCGAGACAGATCTACTCAACACGCTCGACGATCCTGCGGTCGGATGGATCAACTTCTCTCTCGGTGGCGTCGTACACATCAGCCGCCACAAATATCAGGTTATCCGCGAGCACATTGTCGCAGGGAACATCAACGTCACGAACTGGGACAACAGCTACGCTCAATACTCATCAGGCGAAGACCCGCCGATGATCTACATGCAGAATGACACGTCCCCGCGAGCCCCGGCGCTCGGGCGCTTTTGCTGCACGAATGCACACACGCCATCGTTCATGTGTTCGGCGTCAAATTTGGGACGCTCGACAACGAGGTTACAAGCTATCTCGCGCAGATCGCCTACCGCGTCGCCTTGAATTCTCACTTTGCGACCGAGCCCGACAATCCGCCGTGGTTCAAATTCTTTGATGATTGCCTGACGTTGGTGAACCAACGTGGTCTATCAAAAGGTGGATACCAACTCGTCACCTTCAAAGAAGTTGAGGATTTGAAAAACCAATTACCCAAGCTCCCAGGCGATCTCTATAAGGGTAAGGACCAAGTCACCTCGGGAACCGGGCTTCAACATGTGAGGCCTTTCATTCCAACAAATGAACCCCTTGGGATTAAATACCAAATCGCGGCGCACGAGAGCTATCCAGAGCCAAGCGACGACTATCTGGTCGACCTGCTTGGGCGTCGCTACGCAAAAAATGATGTCGCCGGATTCGGGGGCAGCGTTCGCGAGCTCGAGACGGTGTTTCGCCATCTTTCGAAGGGCAAGGCGATAGGTTTGTATCCCAGGCTCGTGGGAAGGATCTTTGGCGACAAAATCTCAGTGTCATTCCATGACATTCTTTCAACGGCGACACGAATGAAGATGCTGGAGATTGTAAGAAGCCGATTTTGATTGCGATCAAGTCCGCACAGGGTCTCCGGGACTTCATTCTTATCGAGCCGCAGAGCGGCGCGGCGCTAGCTGACCAGAATTTTCCGCCTTTACAAGGTTCCGCGCGTTTGCAACCGTGTCGGCTGGCCGATGCGGAGATGTTGATGACGCTGTTGAACTGCGACATGGGCGAAAGTTACGGCATCTGGCGCCTGGGCGATGACAGCCACATCATGCCGTCGATCCACATCGCCAATGTCGCCTGCGGATTCCATGCCTCCGATTTCAATCACATGCGCTCGACGGTGCAACTCGCCAAGGCTCACGGGGTTGAGGTCGGCGCGCATCCTTCGCTGCCGGACCGGCAGGGTTTCGGCCGCCGCGAGATGAAGATCGGCCGCGAGGAGCTTGCCAATTGCCTCATCTATCAGATCGGCGCGCTTAAAGGTTTTCTCGAGGCCGAAGGCATGTCGCTCCACCACATCAAGCCGCACGGCTCGCTCTACGGCATGGCGGCGCGCGATCCGGAGATGGCGCACGCGATCTGCGATGCGGCGGACGTCTTCAAAGCGCCGCTCCTCGGTATGATCGGCACCGAGCACGAAAAGATCTATCCCGCGCGCGGCCATCGCCTGCTCGCCGAATATTACGTCGATCTCGATTACGCCGACGACGGCAAGCTCATCATCACCCGCGAGCATGACGCCGTCGATCCCGGCGAGGCTTCGAACCGCGCGGTTCGGGCGCTGCGCGAGGGCTTGACGCGTTCCGTCGGCGGCAAGGACATCAAGGTTGGAGCCGACACGATCTGCGTCCATTCGGACACCCCCGGCGCTCATCTCGTCGCGCGGGCGGTGCACGACCGTTTGGTGAGCGAGGGCTTGATCGCGCCTCGCTCCAAGAAACACTAACTTTTCCGGCTGGGGGCAAGACTCTATGGCGAGCAAGACGTTCGAGGCCCCGATACCGGGCACTTTCTTTCGCAAGCCGGCGCCGGATCAGCCGGTCTTCAAAAGCGTGGGCGACGCTGTCGCGGTCGGCGACACGCTGGGGCTCATCGAAGTGATGAAGACCTTCACGCCTGTCACCGCCGAGACAGCCGGCCGGCTGCTCGCCTTCCATGCGGAGAACGAGGACCCAGTGATGGCCGGCCAACCGCTCTACGACCTCGAGGTCTGAGCGCGCGATGCCGATCAAGACGCTGCTCGTCGCCAATCGCGGGGAGATCGCTGTCCGCGTCATCCGCGCCGCGCAGGCGCTCGGCCTTCGCACTGTCCAGGCGGTCAGCGCGGCCGATCGGGAGATGCTGGCCGCGCGCATGGCGGACGAGGTCGTCGAGGTCGGGCCGCCGCATGCGACAAAATCTTATCTCAACAAAGAGGCGATGGTCGCGGCGGCCGTCAGGAGCGGCGCCGACGCCGTCCATCCCGGCTATGGCTTCCTGTCGGAGAACGCGGATTTCGCCGCGATGGTCGAAGCCGCCGGCATCGTCTTCGTCGGACCGAGGCCCGAGACGATCCGCGCAATGGGCGACAAGGCCGTCGCGCGCGAGATGGCGGCGCGGGCGGGCGTTCCGACAGTGCCGGGCTCCGATGGGCGCATCGAGGACGCGCGCGCCGCGCGCGAGGCCGCGGAAGCGATCGGCTATCCCGTGATGATTAAAGCGGCGGCCGGCGGCGGCGGGCGCGGCATCCGGGTCGCCGCTGCGTCGGCCGAGCTCGAGAGCCAGATTCCCCAGGCGAGCGCCGAAGCGCTCGCCGCGTTCGGCGACGGCGGGCTCTACCTCGAGCGTTTCGTGCCGCGCGCCCGCCACATCGAGGTGCAGATCCTCGGCGACGGGGAGGATGCGATCCATCTCTATGAGCGCGAATGTTCGCTGCAGCGCCGCCGTCAAAAAGTGTGGGAAGAGGCGCCCGCGATCTGCCTTTCACCGGAGCGGCGGGAGGCTCTGTGCGCGTCTGCGGTCCGGCTTGCGAAAAGCGTAGACTACCGCGGCGCCGGCACGCTTGAATATCTCTACGACGAGACGACCGGCGAGTTTTATTTCATCGAGATGAACACCCGCATCCAGGTCGAGCATCCGGTGACCGAGATGATCACCGGCGTCGATCTCGTTCAGTCGATGCTGCGCATCGCGGGCGGTGAGCGGCTTCCCTATCGCCAGTCCGACATCGCCATTCGCGGTCATGCGATCGAGGTTCGCATCAACGCGGAGAACCCCGCCAAAGAATTCATGCCGAGCCCAGGCAAAGTCGCTGGCTTTCGCGCGCCCGAGGAGGAGAGCGTCCGGTTCGATACGATGCTCTATGAGGGCTATGTCGTGCCGCCCTTCTACGATAGCCTGCTCGGCAAGTTGATTGTCGCTGGCGCGAGCCGCGAGGAGGCGCTTTGCCGCTTGCGAACTGCGCTCGAGAGCCTGTCGATCGAGGGATTGGCGACGACACGCGGGCTGCATCTCGCGCTTCTCGACGATAAGGACGTGCGGAGCGCCGCGGTCCATACGCGTTGGCTCGAGGATTGGCTGCCGACGAACCTGCCGGCGATCGGCCGGCCCGCCTGAGAAGGCCGAGGAAGGACGGGGATGGGGACGAGATATTCTTTCGGCGGCGAGGATCATGTGTTCGTCGAGGTCGACGAGGAGATGTCGCTCGACGCCTTCTTCACATCCTTGTCGATGACCAACGCGGTGCGCGAGAGCCGCATCAAGGGCGTCACGGAAATCTGCCCGGCGAACGCCTCCTATCAGATCCGCTTCGACCCGGACCTCATCAGCCCGAGCGACATGCTCGCCGAGATCAAGCGCCTCGAATCGGCGGCGGCGAAGAGCGCCGGCACGCTGTCCACGCGCATCATCGAGATCCCGGTCTATTACAACGATCCCTGGACGCATCAGACGCTGATGCGCTTTCGCGAGCGCCACCAGGACCCGACAGGGACCGACCTCGAATATGCGGCCCGCGTCAACGGCTACGCCAGCGTGCCCGAGTTCATCGAGGCGCATTCGGGCGCGCCCTGGTTCGTCTCGATGGTCGGCTTCGTCGCCGGCTTGCCGTTCATGTACCAGATGGTCGAGCGCGCAAAGCAGATCGAGGTTCCGAAATATCTGCGGCCGCGGACCGACACGCCTAAGCTCACCGTCGGCCACGGCGGCTGCTTCGGCTGCATCTATTCGGTTCGCGGCGCGGGCGGCTATCAGCTCTTCGGCGTGACGCCCATGCCGATCTACGACCCCAAGCAAGAGGTGTCGTACCTCAAGGACTTCATGATCCTGTTCAAGCCGGGCGACATCGTGAAGTTCAAGCCGGTGGATCGCGACGCCCATGACGCGACGGTCGAGCTTGTGAACGCCGGCCGGTTCGAGCCGACGATGCGGCCCGTGGCCTTTTCGCTCGACGAGTTCCACGCAAGCCCGGCTCAGACCAACAAGAAGCTCCTGGAGGCGCTCCATGGCGCTTGAGATCCTCAAACCCGGCCTTTCCACCACCGTCCAGGATCTCGGACGGCCAGGCTATTACCATCTCGGCATCCCGGAATCCGGCGCCATGGATAAGGCGTCGCTCGCGGCGGCGAACCTGCTCGTTGGCAATCCTGAAGGCGCCGCGGGGCTTGAGGCAGTGTTTCAGGGACCGGAGGTCCGCTTCGACCAGGACGCCGTCGTGGCCGTGTGCGGCGCGCAGATGCCGCCCAAAGTTGACGGCGTCGAACAGCCCGGCTGGACTTCGTTTGCGGTGAAGGCAGGGCAGATCCTGTCATTTGGCTTCCTCAAGTCGGGCGCGCGCGCCTATATCGCCGTCTCGGGCGGCATTGACGTGCCCGTGGTGCTGGGCTCGCGCTCGACCTATCCGCTGGGCGCGCTCGGCGGCTTCGAGGGCCGCGCCTTGAAAGCGGGCGATCGGGTGAAACTGGGAACGGAGTCGCGCGGCGGGAAGCCGGGACGCAGCGTGCCGGAGAACTTGCGCGTCGAGATGAAGGGAACGAGCGAATTGCGTGCGCTCCCCGGTCTCTATTGGCATCGCCTGACGGACGAAGCGGGCAAGACGTTTTTCGACGACGTCTGGAAGGTCGCGCCCGAAGCCGATCGGATCGGGTATCGCTTCCGCGGCGGTCGGGCGCTGTCGTTTGTGCCTCGGAAGCAGCCGTTCGGTGCCGGTTCGGATCCGTCCAACATCGTCGACAGCTGCTATCCGTACGGATCGATTCAGGTACCCGGAGGCACAGAGCCTATCGTCCTTCACCGCGACGCTGTGTCGGGCGGCGGCTACTTCATGCTTGGAACCGTCATTTCCGCCGACATGGACCTCATCGGTCAGTTGCAGCCGCACCAGCCGACGCGCTTCGTCAGGGTCGATATGGAGACCGCGCTCAAAGCGCGCGCGGAGCGCAAGGCCAAGGCTCAGCGGGTCAGGGAAAGTCTTTCCTGAACGGCGACTCCCATTCGATGATGAGCGCAGATGCCGGAAGCACTCACGGACACGCTTCGGCGATGAGGGCCGTCGCCCCGTCCATTGCGGACAGTGCGGGCGCCGGGAACGTCTTTGCCCCGTCCGACGCCGAGGCCGTGATGGTCGCGCCGCTGTGCGCGAGAGCGCAAAAGCGCTCGCGTGGGATGAGGGCGCGCGCGGGCGCCGTCCCATCGGCCCGCAGCTCTACCGGCTCCCCTCCGCCTGCGGCGAGCGTCGCAGTCATGTCGCGCGCTGGCGTATCGGTGGGCCCTAGCGTGTCCCGCAACTCGGCCTCGACCACGCCGCCGCCGCGCCGATAGCGCAAGGCGATCCCAAGCGTCGCGCCGCCTCCGGCGATAGGCTTTGTGATGCTTGCCTGAAAAAGGTCGGCGCTGGGCGGGCCGTCCTCGAAAGACCGCGCGTTGAGACCGTTCGCCCCCTTGCTCACGACCGGCTCGGCCGCGTCGAGAGCCTGCGTCGCAAGGCGCGAGTCCTTCAGTTCGGCGAGGCTCAGCCAGCGGATGCTGGCCGCAGGCGTCTTGCGCATGAGCGTCATCACCGGGTCGCCTACGCCCATCGCGGCCAGGTAGGCTTCGAGTGCGGCGTCAACCCCCTTCTGCTCGTAGAGTTTTCGGGTCGAGGTGAGATGGGCCGTCCCTTCAATCTCTTTCACGGTGGTGGTGGTCTGATGCACGCCGATCAGCGGATTGGGGCCTGCCAGACGTTCGACCCCGCCCGCGAGCACCAGCATGCAGGCCGAAGCGCATTCCGCTCCGCCCGTGATCGCCTGGCCCGCGCCGTCCTGACATTTCGGCGCAGCCATGGGGCAGTTCGGGAGGAGGGTCCTGGCGACAGCGACCGCAAGGCCTTTGGCGCGAATGAGTTCGCCCATGGCGATCGCGTCCCGCACCGAGCCGCCGCGCGAATGGATGAAGATCGGCAATCGACGCCCGTTCAGCCGCTCAACCGCCTCGCTGAAAGCATTCGCCGAGCCGAGTTCGATCTGGCCTTCCGCCGACAGCCATTGTGGGCAATTGGGTCCGCACGCAGGATCCGCGCTCGTCACCCGAACGAAACGCATCGGCGGGGCGCTGTGCGGCCGCGCCGGCGATCTCATGTCGGCGAGCGCAAGCGTGGTTGGCAGCCCGATCAGCGCCGCCGCCAGCGCCCGGCCGGCGCGCCGGAGACGTCGTTCACGTCGAAGCAGTTTTCTCTCGGTCATGGAGGCGCTTTTACGAGGCGGCCCTTCGACTTTCGGCGCGATCGCGCGCAGATTCGTTGCGCAAGCGCTCGTACTCGAAGGCGACGACGCGCGCGCCGTGCTGGCGCTCCAGGCGCCGCACGATGAAATGGCCGCGCGCCAGCGTCTGGAAATGGTCGGCGAAGGCGGCGTTGACCGCGGCGCCGCCGATCGCGCCCAGGATCGGCGCCGCCTGGGCTGCGAGCTTCTCGCTCACCACCAGGCCGAAACGCGCGGCGATCTGCGAGATCAGCCGCGCGATGATGGGCGCGGAATTGGCGGCAGCGCCCTCGGTCGCGACAAAGCGGGCGCTGTCGCTCACCGACTTCGCGAGCGCGGCGCGGACGGCGAAATAGCCGCTCTCGAACGCCGCTTCGCCGCCTGCCGGTCCGCCAAGAGCGAACACCTCGACACAAGCGAAAGCCGCTTCGGGGGTGCTCAGGTCCTCGCCTTCCTCCCGCGCGATTTCCGCGATCGAGCGTAGAAGGATCGTCGTCGAGATCGGCAGTTCGAGCGGCAGCGCCGCAAGCCCGAGCGCGCCTCCGACCGCTCCCGATGCGGCGGCGGCGAGTCGGTGGGCGCGGTTGGCGGGCTTCGCCGACGCGTTGAGATCGATCGTGCGCAAAGCGAGCTTGAGCGCGCCGCGGAGCGCCGTCTCGCTCACATGCGCGATCACCCGGCGCGCCGGGGGCGGCATCGAGCGGCTCAGCATTCCGACCGGACGTCCGACGGCGTCGGTGAGCCTCTGGGCGAAGCTCGCGCCCTCGAGGCAGACGACCGCCCGCCTCAGTTCGTCTGTCTCCTCCGGCGTCAGCCGGGCCGGCATGAACTCGATGGTCGCCATGACGCCCTCGCGCGCGGGCCCTTCCGCGTCAACACCGCAATATGGGGCGTCAGAGCCTTGGGCCAAGAGCCCCGACGTTAAACGAAGGCGATAATCCCAAGGCTGATGACGCCCGCCGCCCAGCAATAATAGGCGAACGGGCTCATCGCCTCAAACTCGTGCCTGTTGAAGTAGCGCATGAGGAGCGTCAGGCTCACGTAGGCGAAAATCCCGGCGACGATTCCGGACAAAATCGCCATGCCCCCGAGCGTCGCGCCTTCTTTCATCAGTTTCGGCGCCTCGTAGATATTGGCGGCGAGAATGATCGGCGCGCCCATGAGAAACGAGAAGCGCGCCGCCTCCGAATGTTTGAGCCCCGCCACGACGCCAGCGACCATGGTCACGCCAGAACGGGAGATTCCAGGAATAAGAGCGAAGCATTGGGCGACGCCGACCGCGAGCGCTCCCTTCCAGTTGAGCTGGCTCAGGGTCCCAACCGATTCCTCGCCGATCCGGTCGCCGAAATAGAGGACCAAGCCATTGACGATCAGGAAGATCGCGGCGATCGCCGGCGCCGCGAACGCATCGCCCAAAAGCTTGCGAAACACGGAGCCGACCAAGACCGCCGGGATGGTCGCCAGGACGACGAAAAAGAACGTCCGTCTATCCGCCTTGGCTTGGCTTCCCGACGCGTCGATGAGGGAACGCAGGAAATTCAGCCAATCGCGCCAGAAGAAGATGAAGAGCGCAATCGACGTGCCGAGGTGCATGACGACGAGATAGGCGAGCCAGTCCGGCGCCTTCTCATCGACCCCCCAGTTCAGGAGGCGCGGCAGGATCACCGCATGGCCGAGGCTGGAGACCGGGAAAAGCTCGGTCACCCCCTGCAGGACGGCCATGATAATCGCTTGCAGTGCAGTCAACGCGGCCCCCGCCGGTCAGTTCACGCCGGACAGGCGCAAGATCTTGTCGTGTCGCGCCGTCGCCTCAGCAGGTCGCCCGCCCGCATTTGTGGACAGCGTCGACCTTGTCCTTAAGCTGATCGTACCCGACCGCGCCGACGACGACATCCTGGCCAACGACAAAGGTCGGCGTGCCGTTGATTTGCAGCGCATCGGCGAGTTGCATGACTTCGGCCAAGCCCGTCTTGGTGTCGGCGCTCTCCATGTCCTTGGCGAGCTTGTCCATGTCGAGGCCGAGCTCGCGGGCGACCGCGAGCGCCTCAGTCTTCCCGACGGGCCCATGAGTCGCAAGGAGCTTCGAATGGAAAGCCCAGAACTTCTCGCCCGGTAATTGATTGCGCACGGCGGTCGCCACCTTCGCCGCTTCGACTGAGCCCGGCCCCAGAACGGGATAGTCCTTGAGAACCAGCTTGAGGTTCGGGTCGTCTTTCATCAGCTTCGTGACGTCCGGCAGAGCGCCTTTGCAGAAGTGGCAATTGTAGTCGAAGAATTCGACCAGCGTCGCGGTCCCCTTAGGATTGCCGATCGTCGCTTGATATTTCGAGTCGAACAGGGCGCCGGCCTGAGCGGACACGACCTTCTGCCGCTCGGCGTCCGCGGTTTCCTTGTCGTGTTTGTCGAGCGCTTCGATCGCCGCGCGCAGGACGTCCGGGTTGTTGACGAGATAATCCTTGATGAACGCGCCCATCTCCTGCTTCTGCGCGGGGGTGAACTCATCGGCGCGGGCGACTGGGGCCAGACACGCTGTTCCGACCAAGGCGGCAGCCAGACCGAAGGCGGTGATCAGCTTCATACAACTCTCCAGACCAGGGTCGAGGTTCAAGACCGACCGCCCATATTCATCAGCCGCGCCTCTAAGGGCGAACGATTGCAGCTTTGTTGTGGCTTCTGAGGTCTGATCCTAGCGGATTTCCGGGATCGTGTCTTCCCGGGCGATATTGCCGAACCGGGTCACCTCGGCGTCGAACTGAAGCTCGACCGTGCCGGTCGGCCCGTGCCGCTGCTTGCCGATGATGACTTCCGCCCGGCCGTGCGCGTTCTCCATCTGCGCCATCCAGGCGATATGCTCCTCGGTGCCTGGCCGCGGCTCACGGTTCTTGAGGTAATATTCCTCGCGATAGACAAAGAGAACGACGTCCGCGTCCTGCTCGATCGAGCCCGATTCGCGCAGATCCGAGAGCTGCGGCCGCTTGTCGTCGCGCTGCTCGACCTGGCGGGAAAGCTGGGAGCAGGCGAGGATCGGGATATTGAGCTCCTTCGCGAGCGCCTTGAGGCCGGTCGTGATCTCGGTCAGTTCCTGCACGCGGTTGTCGGAGCGGTTCTTCGAGCCGGCGAGAAGCTGGAGATAGTCGACGACCAGGAGGTCGAGACCCCGCTGTCGCTTGAGGCGCCGCGCGCGGGCGGTGAGTTGCGCGATCGAAACGCCGCCGGTCTGGTCGATATAGAAGGGAATCTGCTGCATCTCCCGAACCGCGTCGGCGACATGATGGAAGTCGCCTTCGGTGATGTCGCCGCGGCGGATCTTGTAGGAGGCGACGCCCGATTGTTCGGCGATGATGCGGGTCGCAAGCTGCTCGGCTGACATTTCGAGCGAAAAGAAGCCGATGATGCCGCCGTTGGCGGCCTCGACCGAGCCGTCGGGCCGCGTCCGTCCTTCGTAGGCCTTGGCGATATTGAAGGCGATGTTGGTGGCGAGCGCCGTCTTGCCCATGCCGGGGCGGCCCGCGAGGATGACGAGATCGGACTGTTGAAGACCGCCCATGTAGCGGTCGAGATCGACGAGGCCGGTGGCGATGCCGGAGAGCGAGCCGTCGCGCTCATAGGCCTTCGCCGCCATGTCGACCGCGGTCTTCAGCGCCTCGGAGAAGCGTTGGAAGCCGCCGTCGTATCGCCCGGCCTCGGCGATCTGGTAGAGACGCCGCTCCGCCTCCTCGATCTGCTCCCGCGGGCTCGAATCGACCGGCGCGTCATAGGCGACGCTGACAACATCCTGGCCGATCGTGATGAGCTGGCGCCGCATGGCGAGGTCATAGACGCTGCGGCCATAGTCGTAGGCGTTGATGATGGTCGTCGCTTCGCTGGCGAGGCGCGCGAGATATTGCGGGATGGTCACGCCGCCGAGGTCATGCTCGCCGAGGAACGTCTTCAGCGTGACCGGCGTCGCCAGCTTCCCGGCGCGGATCAGGGATCCGGCGATCTCGAAGATGCGGCGATGAATTTCCTCGATGAAGTGCTCGCCGCGCAGGAAATCGGAGACGCGATCGAACGCGTCATTGTTGATGAGGATCGCCCCGAGCAGCGCCTGCTCGGCCTCGAGATTGTGCGGCGGCGTGCGATAGGAGCGTTCCTGTGGGCTCGTCTGGCGTTGGGCAAGTTGTTCAATGGCCGCCATGACTGCGCGCGCTTCCTCTCTCTGATCTCAGATGTAAGCCGACGCGACGCGAACGCGGGGAGTATCGGTCGAACGCCAATCGGACGCAGCGGAAGCCGCCGCTCCATCGGTCGCGCTGCGATGAGGAAACCGCTACTCGTTCTCATCGCCGGGCTGCACGCGACTCTCTATCGGAAGTTCGCCCTCCATGGCTAGCCGCTCGCGAGCGTGGTGACGATTTTCCCCGCTATCCTTCCGCTCACACAGACTCACAGAAATGTCGATTGACAGGCGCTCCTGCTCTTTGCGTTGCTGTCGCGAGGCCTTGTGCTAGGGGCCCAGTTCGAAACGACCAAGATTTTCAAGAGGAGAGAGCCTCATGTGGAAGGATCCGACCGGGACGACGCCTTCGATCGTTCAGGTCGATTTCGGGCCCTGGGGTCAATACATGCCCGGCGACGGCGAGGCCTATTGCGGGCCGACCTCGATGGTCATGGGCCTCTACTACCTCTATGCGAACGGCTTCACGCAACTCGCCCCGGGACCATTTGTCAGCCAGGACGATCCTCAAACCGTCAATCTTGAACGGATCATCGCGGGTCTTTGCCACACGTCGATCTTGGGGGGAACATTGGTCGACGGCTTGCAGCATGGCGTTGCTCACTACCTGTCCGCCCGCGGCATATCGCCAAGCCAGTACGCCTATTCGAGCACCGGCAATCCGAGCCTCTCCTGGCTTGCCGAGCAATTGGCGCCCAATGTTGCGGGGAATCCAACGACAATCGTTTTGGCGAATTTCTCCGTCGGCTGGTATTCGGGGGCGCCGCCCACGCTCTCCAATGATGGCGGCCACGTCCTGGCGCCGCTCACCGTCGACTCGGGCGGCGGAACGATCGTCATCAACAACGCCTACCCGGCTTCGTTCGAAAGTGTTCCCAATGAGCCGTCGGAGAACCCGCAGACAGTCCAGATAACGGCAGTCCCGGCAAACTGGACGCTGCCGAATCTTTCGCTGCCCTCGCAGGACTACAGCCAGGTCGTCAGTCAGACGCAAGGAAAAGGGACGTCATACGCCATCCTATGGGCCGGTCAGACCTGGGCCATCTCCGCTTCCGCTTCCGCCAGCGCGCCAAGCTATTCGCCGAGCGTATGGAAGATCGTGCGCACTATCGCTCTCAACACCAACGGCGGCGCGCTGACGGTGATCGCGCCGATCGAGGGCGCCGGCAGCTTGCAGAAGTGGGGCCTCGGGACGGTGCTCCTCACCGAAGCGAATTCCCTGTCCGGCGCCATTCACGTTCATCGTGGAGTCGTAGCGAGCACGGTCACGAGCGGAACGCCTTTCGGAACCGGCGACATCGTCCTCCACGGCGGAGGATCGTTGAGGCTCGAACTTCCCGGCGAAGCCAGTTTGGCGATCGCAGGGGGAAGCGGATCGACGCTGACAATCGGGCGCGGCGCGAGCTTTACGTTCGATTGCGCCAACGACGCGATCGTCAAGGCCGGCGCCCTCACCGACGGCGCGACCCCCAACATCAAGCGCACGCCGCGCGGATCGCTGGTTATCGCCCTTGACGGGAAGAATGGCGTGCTCGGGTCGAATCGGCAGTTGCTCGTCGCGGGGACGGCCGAGAACCTTCCGCCTGTCGCAAACGGCCTCGTCGCGCCTTGGGTCATCGGCCAAACCGAGGACGCCGCCGGCTTCTTTTTGACCTATGGGACCGATGGTTTCGCTCCGGCGGGGACCGTTCTCTCGACCTCGGTCGGCATCAACGCGGCGCCGAACGACGCGCCCTACCAAGTCGTCGGGCCGCAGGCGATCGATTCGGGATCGACCGTCAGTCTCGCCGCTCTCGAAGTCGATGGCGTCACGGTCGAGGGCGGCAGCGGGACGACGCTGCAGATCGGCGCCCAATCCGCAGGCTCAGTCGGAGGACTGATTCTGAACGGCGGAACAATCGCCTGCGAAACAGTATCATTCGGCATAGCGGAAGGCGCGATCTATGCGAGCGCCGGCGAACCTCGCCCGGTCATATCGGCCGACATCTCCGGCGCCGGCGGTTTGACGGTCTTCGGGCCGGGAACCCTCGAGCTTCAGGGATCGGCGAGTGGCTTGTCGGGGCCCGTCAGTCTCAATTCCGGAACGCTCGTCGTCATCGGATCGAGCGGAACCGGCTCAGGCTCGGTGTTCGTCAACAGCGGAGCGACCCTTGAAGTGAGGGGAAGCGTCGCGGGCGCGATTCATGTCGCCGAGTCCGGAACGCTGTTCTTGAACGGCGGGACGGTCGAGGGAATTCTGAATACCGCGACCATCGGCGAGGCCAACCCTGCGCCCGGCAGCATTCTGCAAGGCGGGGGCACGCTATCGGGCGTAGCCACCGTCAACGGCGTCATCAATGCGGGGTCGATCGCGAGCCTGCTCACCTTCACCAATGACGTAATGATCGCGGGTACGGCGAGTTTCTATTGGACGCCGCAGAGCCTGGTCGACAATTCGAACTCTGGCCCCGGCAAGGGATGGAACGGCCTCGTCTTCGAGAGCGGGGAAAGCAACGTCGGGGCCAGCGGCCAATACGCATCCTTCTATCTGGACTTCACGCAGGTCGGGAGCGATCCGGACGGCGGCGATCCGTTCTGGAAGAGCCCGCATGAATGGACATTGTTCAGTTTCGCTGCCAAAGCCGGGAGCTGTTGGTGGAGCTATGGAAACTTCTGGTTCGTTTGCGGCAATTTCAGCTTGGAGTGGGATAGCTGGAGGGTCTGTCTCGTTTGGACGCCGGCGACGGCGCCGCAAAGCTTCGCCGAGCGGCGCAGGCTGGAGGCCGCGGCAAGAGCTGTGCGCCCGCCGGGACGCCCCGACGCTTAGAGCAGGCGGCGTTCAGCCGCAAGCGTCGGCGCGGGCGAGAAGAAAGGCCCTCTCGCGCATGTTGCGCGTGAGTCTCGCCGCGGCCTCGAATTCCGGGCGGGCGTCGGCGGCTCGCCCGGCGCGAAAGAGAAAATCGCCGCGCGCCGCCGGCAAGGGCGCGTAATTGCGCAAAGCCGGGGCGTCGGCGATCTCGTCGATGAGCTTCAAGCCCGCCTCGGGTCCGAAGGCCATGCTGTAAGCGACCGCCCGATTGAGATCGACCACTGGCGATGGCGTAATGGCGCGCAGCCGGTCATAGAGCGCGGCGATGCGCGGCCAGTCGGTATCGGCCGGCTCGCGGGCGCGGGCGTGGCATGCGGCGAGAGCGGCTTGCAGCACATAGGGGCCCGAATCTTCCCCTTTGGCGCCGCCAAGCGCTTCGGCGCGAGCGAGCGCCTCGAGGCCTCGATGAATCATGAGCTGGTCCCAGCGGGAGCGATCCTGCTCTGTCAGCGTGAGCAGCGCGCCGTCGGGCCCGATGCGCGCCCGAAGACGCGACGCCTGGATTTCCATGAGCGCGAGCAGGCCATGCGCTTCCGCGTCCTCCGGCATCAAGCCGGCCAGCATGCGGCCGAGCCGTTGCGCCTCGAGGCACAGACCCGGTCGGACGAGGTCGTCGCCAGCCGTCGCCGCATAGCCTTCGTTGAAGATGAGGTAGACCACCTCCAGCACTGATGGGAGCCGCGCCGCCCGTTCGGGCCCACGCGGCGTCTCGAAACTCAAACCCGCCTTCGCGATCGTCTTCTTGGCGCGAACGATGCGCTGGGCGATCGTCGCCTCGCTCGTGAGGAACGCGCGCGCGATCTCGTCCGTCGTCAGGCCGCCGACGACGCGGAGCGTGAGCGCGGCGCGGGCGTCGGCCGAAAGAATGGGGTGGCAGGCCGTGAAGATCAGGCCCAGGAGTTCGTCGCCGAGATCGTCGTCCATCGCGGCTTCGATCGCCGCCGGCTCGACGACGGCCGCGCCGTCAAGCTCCCGCGCGATCTCCTCGTGCTTGCGGCCGCGCATTGCATCGCGACGGATCTCGTCGATGGCGCGCCGTTTGGCGGCTGTGACCAGCCAGGCGCCGGGATTGGCCGGAACGCCAGTCTTCGGCCATTCGGAGAGCGCAAGCACCAGCGCGTCCTGCGCCAGTTCTTCCGCCCGGTCGACATTGCGCACGACACGCGCCAGGCCCGCGATGAGCCTGGCCCGTTCGATGCGGAAAATCGTCTCGATCGCCCGGTGCGTTTCGCCAGCGGCCATGCCGCCTTGTCGGCCAAAGCGGGCAAGCCGGCAAGCCGGCCGCGGCGGACCGGCTTGTACTGATCAATTTGAGCGCGACTCATCGCGCTCATTCCGCGCAACGGCCCGGGCGCGCATTCGCGCTTCGGTCATCGGGCGATGATCGGTTCCGATCATCGAGTCCTGCTATTAGGTTCCGAGGCCGCTAAAGGCGCCGGCCGGACCAAGTTTGCCGCTGAGCTTCTCGCGCAGGCGGCGACGCCGTTCCTGGAACTCGGGCGACAAGCTTTCGGCTAACTTAGTCATGTCGAACAGTGGCCGGATTTCGAGTTCGCCTTGACCCCAGCAATTGGGGCAGCGCTTCACCCAGCCGACCGCCTCATCCATGTCCTTGACCTCCCAGATCCAGAAACCTGCGATCAGTTCGCGGGTCTCGGCGAACGGCCCATCGATGACGCTGCGGCTGTCGCCATCGAACTTGACGCGCTTGCCGTTCGACGAAGCGGTCAGGCCGTCGGCGGCGACTATGAGGCCGGCGTTGACCAGCTCTTCATTGAACTTTCCCATCGCCTCGAAGAGTTCGGGTTTTGGCGGGGCGCCGCCCTCGCTGTCTTCCGTCGCCTTCACGATCACCATCATGCGCATTGTCTGATCTCCTCGTTCGAGTGGGCCTCATCGGCCGCCATCGAAGCGACGAACGAACTTTTCGGGAATCGACATGAGGCCAACAAATTTTTTCCGCCGCTGACGCATTGCGGGCCAGGCCCTGACGAGCCCGGCCCATTCCGGTAGGGAAATCGCCGCCCCGACTTAAGGTCTTAGGCCCGGTTGAGCTTCTCGCGGGTCCGCTCGTGGATTTTCTCGGCCTCCGGCGTCAAAAACTCCTGCAAATCAGCCATCTCATAGAGCGGCCGGATCTCGATCTCGCTCGGCCCGGGCATCGGATTGGGGCAGCGCTTCACCCAGGCCACCGCCTCGTCCATGTCCTTCACCTCCCAAAGCCAGAAGCCCGCGACCAATTCGCGGGTCTCGGCGAACGGTCCGTCGATCACCGAACGGCCGGGGCCATCGAAGGCGACACGTTTGCCCTGCGAGGAGGGCTTGAGGCCGTCCATGGCGAGCAGGATTCCGGCCTTGCGCAGTTCCTCGTTGAATCGAGCCATCGCCTCGAACACCTCGGCCGTCTCGGGGGTGGGAGATATTCCCTTTTCGCTGTCTTCGGTCGCCTTCACGAACACCATCACGCGCATCGTCTTCATCTCCTGGTTCGAGCCGGCCTTGGCGGCCTGCTGTCGAAGCGACGAACGGAGCTTTTGGGAATCGACATCGGGCTGCAAATTTTTTTGGCGCCGTGCGCAGGCGCCGAATGGCGCGGTCGAAAAATCAACAAGGGCTTGCCAATACGGGAAAAGTTTGATATACTGTTTTTTAGAATCGCTCATCACTATCGGCGGCCAACCCGACAGTTCAGCTTTCCTACGAGCCCCTTGAAAGAAACCCAAGAAAGCGAAAAAAGATTCACAAAAGCGCGCTCAAGCCATTGAAAGAATTGACTCGCGTAACTTTGTGCGCGGCTGGCCGCCTAGCCGCAGATCGCTCGCTTCGCCTGGGTGTATTCGCGCTCGAGCCGCGCGACGAGTTCGGCCACCGGCGCGACCTTCTTGACCGCGCCGATGCCCTGGCCGCTTCCCCAAATGTCGCGCCAGGCCTTGGCCTCCGACGATGAACTGGCGGAGGCGAAGCTCATCGCCTTCGCCTCGCGCTCGGGAAGGTTGTCCGGATCGAGGCCGGAGCGGACGATCGACGGCTTCAGGTAATTGCCGAAAACGCCCGTGAAGTAGGTCGAGCCAATGATGTCCGAGGCGTCGCCGTCGACGATCGCCTGCTTGTATGAGTCGATTGCGCGCGCCTCGGGCGTCGCGACGAAAGCCGAGCCGATATAGGCGAGATCGGCTCCCATGACCTGCGCGGCGAGGATGGCGCGGCCGGTGGCGATGGCGCCCGACAGCAAGAGAGGCCCGTCGAACCAGGCGCGGATATCCTGGATGAGGGCGAATGGCGAGGTCGACCCGGCATGCCCGCCGGCCCCGGCTGCGACCGCGATCAGGCCGTCCGCGCCTTTCTCGATCGCCTTGTGGGCGAAGCGATTGTTGATGATGTCATGCAAGGTCACGCCGCCGTAGCCGTGCACCGCTTCGTTGACGTCCTCGCGCGCGCCGAGCGAGGTGATGACGAGCGGCGCCTTCCACTTGACCGTGAGCGCCATGTCCTCATCGAGCCGGGCGTTGGACTTGTGGACGATCTGGTTGACGGCGAACGGCGCCGCCGGGCGGTCAGGGTGAGCGCGATCATGGGCGGCGAGGGCTTCGGTGATCTCGTGCAGCCATTCGTCGAGTTGCGAAACCGGCCGCGCGTTCAGCGCGGGAAAAGCCCCGACGATTCCGGCCTTGCATTGGGCGATCGTAAGCGCCGGGTGCGAGACGATGAACAAGGGCGCGCCGATGACCGGCAGCCTGAGCCTGTCCTTGAGAATATTTGGCAGCGCCATCGAAGCCCCCTTGGCGGGCGCCGACGGCCGCTCCGCACTCATGGTTCACACATAAACCGACCATTGCGAACCCGGCAAGCGCGGGGGTATGGCGCGGCTATTTCGGCTCGGTCAGCCAGGCGCAGAGATGGCGTCCGCCGCCGTCGCGCCCCAGAGTCTGAGCGAGCCACGGCATGAGGGTTCGCGCCTCATCGGCCAGCGTATGCGGGGGGTTCACGACCAAGAGCCCTGCGCGCTCGAGCGGCGTCTGACCATGCGGGCCGACCGGGCCGGGACCGACGTCCAGTTCGAGGCGCAGGATGTTTGGCGCCCCGAGCGCCGCGATCGAGTTGAGAAAATGAGAATCGGCTTGGGATTCGCGGACCGGGCGCCAGGCGACGTAGATCCCGGTCGGCCATTTATCGAGCGCGCGTTCGAGAGCCCGTTCGATGGCGCGCGGCTCGTCCGGCGCCTCGAAGGGCGGGTCGATCAGGACGATTCCGCGCCGCTCCTTTGGAGGCAAATAGGCGTTGAGCGCGACGTACCCGTCCGTCCCCACAATGCTGAGCCGCCGATCGCGTCCAAGCGCCGAGATCAAGGCCTCGCGTTCGCGCGGGTTCGCTTCGCAGAGCGCGATGCGGTCTTGCGCACGCATGAGGGTTTGCGCGATCGCCGGCGAGCCCGGATAGGTGAGCGGCCGGCCCTCCGCATCGTGCGCGCCGACGGCTCGCAGATAGGGGAGGAGGAACCTGGCGATCGGCTCAGGTGGGTGGGCGGTGAGAACGCGCGCAATCCCCTCTCGCCATTCCGGCGAGCGTTTCGCATCCGCGCTCGTGAGATCGTACCGGCCTGCGCCAGCATGCGTGTCGATGAAACGGAACGCGCTGTCCTTGCGGGTCAGGTAGTGGAGCACGTGGGCCAGAATGGCGTGCTTGAGCACATCGGCGAAATTGCCGGCGTGAAAGGCGTGGCGATAGTTCAAAAACCAAAGCCCTGCTTGGATCCGACCCGAATGTTTGAAACGGCACGCCTCAGCGCACCGGCGCGACCGCAATCGAGACGCGCTGGCAGGAGTGGCGCGCGACCTTCCGGCAGATGGCGTAGGACGATAGGTCCTTCGCCAGGCAGAACCGCACGTCAACCAATTCGCCGTTGCTGCAGCTGACCGCCATATTGTCGAGCCGCAGATTGGGGTTGGCCTTGATGAAGGCCTGTTCGATTTCCTCGGGCGCCATATGCAGCGCCTCGCTCGGGGCCTGGAACATCTGCGGAATCTTCAGCCGCGAGCGGACGCTGCGGACGGTCGCGAAATAGTCGTGGGCGCTGAGACCCGTGCAAGTTCCATGCTTGCGATATTCGTAGGCTGCGAGGCGATCGTTCGGGTAGACGCCGTGCTCATCGTCGAGATCGTCCCGCGTCGCTTCGTGGCCCAGGCAGGATTCAGGGTTGGGACGATACTCGTTGTTCGGCCACAGGCCGTGAACGACGAAACCATCGCCGGAGCCTTCCTCGCATTCCGGCGACGAGGTTTCCTGCCCACCAAGATCGCAGAAGCCGGGCGCCCAGGAGAGCGTCATCACGTAATAGTCGAACTGGGCGGTTGCGACGGGGGGAGCGGGAGGAGCCGTCTGTGCTGCGGGAGGAGTCGCCGGCTCCGTCTGCGCAACCGCTCCAAAGGGCGCATGAGCGAAGGCAACCGCCAAACAGCAAGTCAACCCGAGCGCCAAACGCCGCATTATGACGTCTCCGGGCCGTCGTTCTGCTTAGGTCAGTAGCCTCTCCTTAAGCCGTAGTCGGCAAGCCACTTCGCCTTACCGATCTCGCGCTCAAGAATCGGTTTGATGACCTCGCAATCGGGCGCGTAGGCGAGGGTTGGATCAATGCCGACGACGCACCATTCGACGCCCCAGGTGTTGCCAATGATGCCTGTCTGCGTGGCTACCGCGTAGGCGACCGTTCGATACTTCTGATCGGTCATCGCGGCGCGAGCGATGCAGTAGCGGCGCGGAATGTAGGAAAGCCCGTTGGACCTGAAGCCGATCTCGCGCACTCGATCGAAGCCTTGGATCGCAAGATTTGAGTTCCAAAATTCGCGTTGAGTCCCGGCGAACCGTCCGCTGATCGTCGACAGGACGCCCGAGTTGTCGCAGGAGGGCATATCCTGGACAAACGGCGCCCAGCGCGCCTCGGCGGGGGTGTCGTATAGGTTGAGCTCAGCCGGGCCGCCGCCTGCACGCGCCACGGACGCAAGGAGGAAAAAGGCCATCAGGCCGAGGATCGCTCTCTTCAACGCCATTGCTCCCCTTGGCCGCCAATCTCTCAGGCGCGCGCCCCTTGGCTATCCACAATGCCGCCCGCTGCGAGCCAAATCAAGCCGAACCGGCCGTCGAGTGTCCTGCGGTTCTGGCCGGATCTCTGCAGGGCGAGCTGCGAGTGCGCCAGCCGTTCCTTCGCGAGCTAAGAGAGACGACCTTTGATCTGGCCGATCTCGCGGGTCACCAGGTCCACGCCGGCCGACCCCTTCATCTGGTCGGCAAGCACGATCTCCGCCGCCCTGGCCGCATGCTCAGCGGCAGCGGCGCGAACCTCCGCGGCGGCCTGAGCTTCGGCAAGCGCAATCTTGGCCTCGGCTTGTTTGGTGCGCCGGGCGACGAATTCCTTCAGCCGCTCTCCGGCCTCCACGCCCAGTTGCTCGGCCTGGGCTCGCGCTTCGGCGACAATAGCGGCCGCGCTCGCCTCGGCTTCAGCGCTCTTTCTCTCAAAACTCGCAAGGAGCGCCGTCGCCTCATCGCGGAGCTTGGCCGCCTGAGCGAGTTCTGCTGCGATTGCTTCGCCGCGCGCGTCGAGCGCCTTCAGCACGGTCCGATGGGCGCCGACGTAGATGAGAACGCCAACGAAGACCAGGAAGCCGAGAAGGACAAAAAATTCTGCGTCGAAGGCCATCACGCGGCTCCGCTTCGCTGCTCGACCGAACGAATCGCCGCCGCGATTGCGCCCGAATCCGCCGCGCGTCCACCGAGACGCTCGACGATGGCGCCGGCGGCGTCATGTGCGACTTCGCTGACGTTCGCCATCGCTCGAGCGCGCGTCATGGCGATATCACGCTCGGCGGCGGCCAGCTTCGCGGCAAGATCGTCCTCAAGCGCCTGTCGTTTGGCCTGAGCGTCCGCCGCCGCGGCGTCCCGAGCGGCTTGAGCGAGGCTCTGCGCCTTGGCGCGCGCCGCAGCCAGCGTCTTCTCGTGAGCGGCGGCGGCGGCCTCCGCCTTCTGTTGCATCGCCGTCGCTTCGTCGAGATCGCGCGCAATTTGCGCTTTCCGGCCCTCGATCACCGCTCCGAGCTGAGGCAGCCCCCTTTTGGACATGTACCAGTAAAGGAACCCGAACGCGATCGCGAACCAGACAAGCTGAGAGGCAAACGTGCTTGGGTCAAACGGCGGAAAGTTCGAATGCGCGGCGCCGTCCTGACCGACCTGCGTCTGCGTCGTCTCGGTGGGCGTCGATTGCGCCGGCTGTGCCATCACGGAGCCTTAGAAAACATAGAGAGCGGGGAAGGCGCTACGCGCGCTTTCCCCCGGAGTTGCAACACGAAGTCTGAGACGTCAGACCGCAAACAGCAGCAAGAAAGAAATCAGGAGCGCGAAAATGCCCAGCGCCTCGGTCACTGCGAAGCCGAAGATCAAACGTCCGAACTGGCCTTCGACCGCTGAGGGATTGCGCAGCGCGCCATTCAGGAACTGGCCGAACAGCGTGCCGACGCCAATGCCGGCGGCGCCCGTTCCGATAGCAGCAAGGCCGGCGCCGACGTACTTTGCGGCGAGGGCGAGTTCATGCGGTTCCATTCGTGACTCCTTATGACGGTTCTTGAAGTTTTGCGATCGAGAGGAAGATTTAGTGCCCGCCCGGGTGCACCGCGTCGTTGAGATACATGCACGTCAACATCGCGAACACGTAGGCTTGCAGGAAGGCGACGAGCAGTTCGAGGGCGAAGAGCCCGATCGTCATCGCGAACGGGAGCACGGCGAACACCTTGAACGCCGCGCCGGCCCCGAGCAGCATGACGACGAACGCGCCGAAAACGTTCATCGTGATATGCCCGGCGAGCATGTTGGCGAACAAGCGGACCGAATGGCTGACCGGACGCACGAAGAAGGAAAAGACCTCGATCGCCACCACCAACGGGAGGATATAAATCGGCACATCCGGGGGCACGAACACTTTGAAGAAATGCGTTCCGTGATCCTTGATCCCCACGACCACCACGGTGAGAAAGACCATCAGCGCCAAAGCGGCGGTGATGATGATCTGGCTCGTCACTGTGAACGAGTAAGGAAAGAAGCCGATCAAATTGGCGAGCAAGACGAAAAAGAAAATGCAGAACACGAACGGGAAAAATCGCATGCCGCCCTCGCCGGCGGCGGAGCGCACCATCCCGGCCACGAACTCGTACGCCATTTCGGCCATGGCTTGCAGGCGCCCTGGGGCGCCTGTGCCTCCTCGCGCGCCAATCGCCACCAGAAGGCAGCTCAGCGCGACCGCGAGCAACATGAAGAGGCCCGAATTGGTGAGCGAAACGTCGTGGCCCGCGACCTGAATCGACACGACGGGGTGCAGGGCAAACTGCTCGATCGGATTGATCGCCGGTCCCGACTCTGTCGCCACGTCCTCTAGTCCTCGTCGTCGTCCGCCCCGCCAGCGGCTCCGCGCCCCCCCAACGAGGCGTCGCGTTCGGCCACGAGAGCCGAGCGCGGCACGTCTTTATCCGGCGCGTTGGCGCGAGACAAGGGCGAATTGCGGTTCATTTTCGCGCTCTTCGGCGACGTCAATCGGATGACGTTCCACATTCCGGCCGCCACGCCGAACAGGAAAAACACAATGAGAAACGCCGGATTGGTGCCGAGCGCGCGGTCAAGAACCCAGCCGATGCCCAAACCAAGAAGGACCGCGGAGACGAACTCGCTGCCGGCGCGCAAGCCAAGCGACATCGCCGATCCGGTAGAGCCCGCGTCCGCTTTCGGCGCGGGCTTTGGCTCTGGAGGGGGAGCCTGAGCGGCCCGGCCCTTGAGGTCCCCCGATAACCGGTCGAGGCGCGCCCGCAAGCGCGCGGCCTCGTCGTCACGATCTCCCGGATCCGAGCTCATGGTCTTGCCCTCATCGGCGGTTCTAGGCCCAAGGGTCCGCCAATGGTTTAAATGGCCCCGTCCCGCGCCTGTTGCAAAGGGCGTCCAGCTGACCGGGCAGCTCAGCCGGCCGTCGCGGGCTCTGCGGGGGTCAAGCGGGCGCTCGGGCGAAGCGCGTTTTGATCGCCGCGTCGACAAGCCCGTTGCCGCCGCTTGACCCGCCCTCCGGGCTCGGGCAAGGCAAGATCTCCCCGAAAAAGCGAACGACCTGCGGATGCCCAAGTCGCCGCCCCCGACACGAGCCGACAAGGCGGTCGGCGCGCCGAAATCGCCGCCAATGTCAGGCGCGGGCCAGCCGCGCGCTCCGGCCCCTGTCGGTTTTCTGGCGACCTTTGCTCACCGGCCGCGTCTCCTGGCCGGAGCGATCTTGATGGTCGCTGCCTACATCCCTTTGCAGCTCGAGGTGGATATCCGCGAAGCGACGCGCCTCCTGATCGCCTGGAACGTCGGCTCCTGGGCGTTCCTCATCATGATCTTGCACATGGTGACGAATCCGCGACGTGAAGCGAGTGTATGGTCGAGGCCGGAAGACGAAAACCAGTGGGTGCTGGTTGTCCTCGGCATCGTCGCGTCGCTGGCAGCGATGGCGGCGATCGTGTGGGAGCTCGGACCGGTCAAGAATATGGCCGGCTGGGAGAAGACCGGCCACTTGGCCCTCGTGGGCGCGACCGTGATCAGCGCCTGGACGTTTCTGCAGGTGATGTTCGCGCTGCACTACGCCGGCGTCTATTTCAAACGCCACAAGGGCGGGATCGCTGGCGGACTCGAGTTTCCCGGCAATCCTCAGCCGGACTGGATGGAGTTCTTCTATCAGGCTTTTGTCATCGGCTGCACGTTCGCCTCTTCCGATGTCAACGTCACCTCGAAGCACATGCGGCGGATCGTGGTGATCCAGGGCGTAGCCGACTTCTTCTTCAACGCCATCATCCTGGCGCTCACCATCAACGTCGCCGCGAACCTCTTCTAGCCGCGGCTTTTGCCGGATATAGAGCGGCGATGACTGAAACCGCCAACGTTTCCCCCCGCGCCCGCGCGACGCTGCCGCGCGGATTCGCCGATCGCGACGCCCTCGATCTCGCCGCCGCCCAAGCGATGATGGCCAAGATCGGAGAGGTGTACGCGCTCTATGGCTTCGAGGCGGTCGAGACGCCGTTCATCGAATACACCGATGCGCTCGGCAAGTTTCTGCCCGACCAGGATCGGCCGAACGAGGGCGTGTTCTCGTTCAAGGACGACGACGAGCAATGGCTGTCGCTGCGCTACGACTTGACCGCGCCGCTCGCGCGCTACGTCGCCGAGAATTACGACCGCTTGCCCAAGCCCTATCGCTCCTATCGCGCCGGCTGGGTGTTCCGCAACGAGAAGCCGGGGCCCGGGCGCTTCCGCCAGTTCATGCAGTTCGACGCCGACACGGTCGGCGCGTCGTCGCCGGCGGCCGACGCCGAGATCTGCATGATGGCCGCCGATTGCCTCAAAGAGCTGGGGATTGCGCAGGGCCACTATGTGATCAAGGTCAACAACCGCAAGGTGCTCGATGGGCTTTTGGAATCGATCGACCTCGGCGGGACTGAGAACGCCGGGCGCAGGTTGACGGTCTTGCGCGCAATCGACAAGCTCGACCGGCTCGGCGACAAAGAGGTACACAAACTGCTTGGCGAGGGCCGCAAGGACGAAAGCGGCGATTTCACCAAGGGCGCAGGACTAAATTCGCGTCAAATTGAGCGCATCATGGTTTTCGCCCAGGTTCAGAATCAAAGCGTTACGCTTCTTGGCAATGTAGCCAATTCAGTTCAAAGCCATCTGAGTCCAGGCGAGAAACTTCACCCGTTCGAATCTCTTGACGGCAATATTTCGCATCATATCGAAAGCAACGCCGCCACGATTGAACAGCTAAGAACCCACTTCGGTAACAACAAGAGATCACTCGAGGGAATCGCCGAACTGGAAGAAATTCGAACCTTGGTTGAAGAGGCTGGCTATTATCGCGACCGTATCCGCATTGACCCCTCCGTCGTGCGCGGGCTCGAATATTACACCGGTCCGGTCTTCGAGGCGGAACTGACTTTCAAGACGAAGGATGAGGAAGGTCGCGAGGTCCGTTTCGGCTCGGTCGGCGGCGGCGGACGGTATGACGGCCTCGTCGCGCGCTTCCGCTCAGAGCCCGTTCCCGCGACCGGCTTTTCGATCGGCGTGTCGCGGCTGCTCGCGGCGTTGCGGGCGATCAAGAGCCCCATCGTCGCCGCGGCGGAGACGCCCGGTCCCGTCGTCGTGCTCGCTCTCGACCGCGACGCCGATTCGATGGCGAACTACCAGCGGCTCGTCGCGGGCTTGCGTCAGGCGGGCATCGCGGCCGAGCTCTATCTGGGGCAGGCCGGCATGAACGCGCAGCTCAAATATGCCGACCGGCGCCGAAGCCGGGTCGCGGTCATCCAGGGCTCGAACGAGCGCAACGCGGACGGCGGTCCGCAAGTCACGATCCGCGACCTGAGACTCGGCGCCGAACTCGCCAAGACGACGAAGGACCGCGCCGACTATCTCGAATTGCGCCAGCGCGCCCAGTTTCCAGCGCCGGAGGCGGAACTGGTCGCCAAGGTGCGCGAGGTTCTGGCGAGGCCATAAAGCCGATGGCATTCGGCTCGACGCGGCTGATTGCAGCCGCGGTCCTCGGGGTTTCCGCCTTTGGGTTTACGCTGGGATCGTCCCGCCGGCTCTCACGATGAGCGAGGCGTCAATTTCTGGCAGCGACTCAATTCTTTCAATCGTTTAGGCGCCAAAAACTGGCCGGCGCGAGAGCGACGGCGGCCGGGACGGGCGCCCTTCCGGCCAGCTCCCGCCGCCTATCATGCCCGCGAAAGCGGGCGTCCAGCAAGCGCTGACGATCCGCTGGATTCCCGCTTGCGCGGGAATGACAAACTGGAGACAGCCGCCGCGCGCCGGCCGTTGGGCGTCGCCGGGGCCGGACAACGCATGGCCGGACGACAAACGCTTGCAGAAAATCCGAAATATCGGTAAGCTCTTCACCCATGAGCAGCCACGCCGTTCCGCATGCCGAGAGCGAGGCCCGCCGTCGTGGCGCGGCGGACAATCGCGGGGAACTCGGCGCGCGAAAAAGGCCGCCTGCGAAAAGGCCGCGTAACCCATTGAAAAGTCTCGATTCGGACGAGAGAATCCAAGGAGATCCAAGAGAATCCAACACCTCCCGTCGGGGACTTCGCGGCGAAACAGCCGCGAGCCAAGAAAACCCAAATCGAGGCGACCGCCCACATGGGGAGGCGTCAATCCCGAGGACCCGCAGGCTTGACCGGCGGGGGACGCGGGCCGATCCGGAAGCCCGCCGCTGGCGGAGTCGTCGATCGCGGCGAACGCCGAGAGATGAGATCGGCCTTTTAAACAAACATAGCATGTATAAACTATCGACCTAACAGGCGACACAAGAAACTCCTCACACCCGCGCGATGACCGCCACGGGCCGCCGCCGGGCGGCCCCTGATGCTCGGCGCCGCCAGACACGTAAACGCCGCCAGTTCCTGCGACGCCGCTGATCAGTCCGCCGACGGCGGCGCGGGCGTGGCGCGTGGCGCGTGGCGTTGATGTCCGAATCTTCCCGCATAGGCGGGGCCCTCGAAGGATGGTCTACTCATGGGCTTCGTTGGCGCCGCCCGGAGCGCCCCTCGAGACGCGCCTTCCGCGCTCCTCAGGGCGAGGTCTTAAGCGAAGCAGCTTGCGTCGAGTCAGCTTGAGCCGATAAGGATTCCCGCCGCCAGCACGAGCGCCCCGCCGATCATTACCTTGGCGGCGGCGGTTAGCGGCGGCGCGTCCATATAGCGCCACTGGATCCAGGCGATCGCGCTCAATTCGATCACGACGACGATGATGGCGATGACTGTCGCCGTGTAGAAATAGGGAATGAGGTAGGGGAGCGTGTGGCCGATGCCGCCCGCCGTCGTCATGAGCCCGCAGACGATTCCGCGCAGAAGCGGCGCGCCCCGTCCGGAAAGCTTGCCGTCGTCCGCGAGCGCCTCAGCGAAGCCCATGGAGATCCCAGCCCCGATCGACGCGGCGAGACCGACCACGAAGGCGTTCCACGAATTGTGAGTTGCGAAGGCCGCGGCGAAGACAGGCGCGAGCGTCGACACCGAGCCGTCCATCAGGCCCACGAGGCCCGGCTGGATGATCTGCAGGACGAACCGCCGGCGCTCGTTCTCGGCTTCCTCGCCGCGGGCGGACGTCGTGAGGAGCTGCTCCTCGAGCGCCGCGGCGATCTGATCGTGCTTCTCCTCCTCCTCGGCGAGGTCGCCGAGGAGTTTGCGGGTCGAAGCGTCGGTGGTCCGCGTCAACGCCTGCCGGTAGAAGCGCGCGGCGGCCCGCTCCATCTCGCGCGCGTGCGAGCGCGCCGCGTCGAGGCCGAGCGGCCGAACATGCCAGACGGGCTTTGCGGGGATGTAGCCGCGGATGTCCTGGCGCCGCACGAGCGGAATGTGATTGCCGAATTTCGCCACGAAGAGATCGATGAGCCTGCGTCGGTGGCCGTTCTCCTCCGACGCCATCTCGTCGAACACTTTGGCGCTCGCCGGGTAATCGTCGTGGAGGCCGTCGGCGAAATCCGCGAAAATGCGCGCGTCCTCTTCTTCATTGCTGATGGCGAGGGCTAAAATCTCGCGCTCCGATAAATCGTCGAACGTGCGCATCGCGTCTCCGGGAGGGCCCAATTTAGAATGTTTCTAAAGTTGCGCCGCCTTCCCGGTCAATGTCTCCTCTGGAAACCGGCCTCGGAGCTGGCGTCCGAACGTAGACGATGCTCGAGGGACGTCCTTGCCAGCATGGGCGGGCTGGTCTAGACGGAAAAACGCGCGCTTGGCCTGCGTTTTCGCGGCCCCAGCCTGCGCTCTGATTTCCTCCTCCGTTCGACGATCGTGGTTCAGCTTCCCTCACTCGACCGCTTCAACCGCATCGTCGTCAAAGTCGGCTCATCGCTCCTGGTTGACGGCGCGCTGGGCGCGGTCAAGCGCGCCTGGCTCGAAGCCCTCGCCGCGGACATCGCCGCTTTGCACGATCGCGGCGCGAGCGTGGTCGTCGTATCCTCCGGCGCGATCGCGCTTGGCCGCACCGTCGCCAAGCTTCCAAAGGGAGCTTTGAAGCTTGAGGACAGCCAGGCCTCGGCGGCGATCGGCCAGATCGCCCTCGCGAGCGAATGGTCGCGCGCGCTCGCAGAACGCGGCATCGCCGCCGGCCAGGTGCTCCTGACCTTGCAGGATACGGAAGAGCGCCGCCGCTATCTCAACGCTCGCGCGACGCTTGCGCGCCTCTCTGCCATGCGCGCGATCCCGATCATCAACGAGAATGACACGGTCGCGACCAGCGAGATCCGTTACGGTGACAATGACCGCCTCGCGGCGCGCGTCGCCACAATGATCAGCGCCGACTTATTGATCCTGCTTTCCGATGTCGCTGGGCTCTACGATTCCCCGCCTCATCGCAACGCGCATGCCCGCCTGCTGCCGGTTGTGGAGCGGGTCACGCCCGAGGTCGAGGCGATGGCCGGAGGCGCCGCCTCTGAGCTCTCGCGCGGGGGCATGCGCACCAAGATCGAGGCCGCCCGCATCGCGACCTCAGCCGGCGCTCATATGGTGATCGCAGACGGGCGCGTCGTCCATCCGGTGGCGCGGATCGCTGAAGGCGGCGGCTGCACCTGGTTTCTCACGCCGTCGAATCCCGTCGCCGCGCGCAAGGTCTGGATCGGTGGGTCGCTCGAACTGAAGGGCGCGGTCTTCATCGACGCCGGCGCCGTGGCGGCGCTCGCGCGGGGCAAGAGCCTGCTGCCTGCAGGAGTCACGCGCGTCGAAGGCGCGTTCGAGCGCGGCGATTGCGTGGCCATCCGTGACGAGCGGGGGGCCGAGATCGGCCGCGGGCTCATCGCCTACGACGCGTTGCACGCCGAGCGCATCCGCGGCCGAAACTCGCGCGACATCGCCCATATCCTGGGGACGGCCGGGCGAGCCGAAATGATCCATCGCGACGACATGGCCTTTTCCGGCCTCTGAGCGGCGCAGTCCGCCCTTGGCAGAGCAGGGCCCCGCCCTGCATAAGTTCGGCATGAGCACGCTCGTCAAACGCCGCGCCCGGCTGATCTCCGTGCCGCGCCCGGCGCTGATCGCGCTCGCCGTCGTCCGGGCGCGATTGCGTGCGAGCGAATTCGGCATGACCGCGCTTGCGATCGGCGTCGGGGTCTCGTCGGGATTGTGCGTTGTGGTGATGACCACGATCGCCAATACGGCGCATGTGCGCATCTTTGGCATTCCGTTCGACGTTCATCTGAGCGCAGCGCAGCGCATTGCGCCTCTCGTCGCCTTCGGCGCGCTGATGCTCGGCGGCCTTGTGCTCGGCGCTCTCGACATCTGGCTCGCTCGCAGGAACGCGCGCCCCGCCGTAGATCCGGTGGAGGCAAACGCCTTGCGCGGCGGGCGCATGTCGCTGCGCCAGAGCATCCTCGTGGCGGCGCAAACCGTGATCTCGAACGGCGCCGGCGCCTCCGTCGGGCTCGAGGCGGGCTACGCGCAGATCGGGGCGGGCGTCGCCTCGTATCTCGGCGTGCGGTCGCGCCTGCGCCGTCAGGATCTCCGCATGCTGGTCGGCTGCGGCGCGGGGGGCGCGATCGCGGCGGCGTTCGGCGCGCCGCTCACCGGCGCCTTCTACGCGTTCGAACTCATCATCGGCGCCTACTCGCTCGCCAACGCCATCCCCGTCTTCGCCGCGACGCTTGCCGCCTCGCTCACTACGCAGGCGATTGTCGGCGCCCCTTACGACATCACCGCGCCTGCGGTCGCGCCGCTTACCTTTCCGGATTTTGGCGCATTGATCGGACTGGGCCTTGTCGCGGCCGCGGTCGGTGTCGGCGCGATGCGGATCGCTGCGCTGATCGAGCGGGCGTTTCGCTGGGCGATTCCCTGGCGCCTTGTCCGGCCGGTGGTCGGCGGGGCGATGATCGGCTCAATGGCGCTCTACACCCCGCAAGTGCTCGGAGCCGGTCATGGGGCGCTCGGACTCGATTTCTATTGGCCAATGACGGTTGCTGAGCTCGCGATCCTCATCGTCCTAAAACTCTTCGCCTGTCTCGTTTCGCTCGCCTCTGGTTTCCGCGGGGGAATGTTCTTCGCTTCGCTGTTCGTTGGCTCGCTTTTGGGCAAGCTCTATGCGATCGGCGTCGATTTCCTGGCGCCCTCGATGGGCCTCGAGACCACCGCTTGTATCCTCGTCGGCATGGGCGCGCTGAGCGCCGCGATTGTCGGCGGTCCGCTCACCATGACCTTCCTCGTGCTCGAAAGCACAGGCAACCTCGGCGTTGCTGGCGGCGCTCTCGCAGCCTCGATTGCGACGACGCTCGCGGTCCGGGCGACCTTCGGCTATTCGTTCACGACCTGGCGCCTCCATCTGCGCGGCGAGACGATCCGCGGCGGCCAGGACGTCGGCTGGCTGCGCGATCTGACGGTCGGGCGGATGATGGTTCGCTCGCCCCCGATGTTTCTCGCCGACCATACGGTTCGGGCGTTCCGCGAAGCCTATCCGATCGGCAGCGCCAATGTGGTCGTGGCGATCGGCGATGACGGGCGCTACCGTGGGTTGATCCATGTCGCGGAAGCCTATGCGCAGCTCCTCGAGAATGGCGACGACGGCGGCCCGATCGCCGCGCTCGCCGGTCTGCCGGCGACGGCGCTGCACCCGGACGACAACGTCCGCAAGGCGCTCGATGTCTTCGGCGCCTCCCAGGCCGATACGCTTGCGGTCATCGCGCGCGGGACGGAGCAGGTCTTGGGCACGCTCGGCGAGGCCTATGCCGCCCGGCGCTATGCGCAGGAGACGAATCTGGCGATGAGGGGCGTGCTTGGCGGAGGGTAGAGCCGGGAGTGTAATTTCTGGCTGCGATCGAGACGCGCCGGTAGGGTGTCGCGGCGGCGCGTTATTCACCGATAATCTTGATAAGGACGCGTTTTCGGCGACGGCCATCAAACTCGCCATAGAAGATCTGTTCCCATGGGCCTAAATCCAGTTTGCCTTCCGTAACGGCGACCACGACTTCCCGCCCCATGATCTGGCGTTTCATATGCGCGTCGGCGTTGTCCTCGCCGGTGCGATTGTGGAGGTAGCCCGAGACCGGTTCATGCGGCGCAAGCTTCTCGAGCCAGGAGTCATAGTCGGCGTGGAGGCCCCGCTCATCGTCGTTGATGAAGACGGATGCAGTGATGTGCATTGCGTTGATGAGGACAAGACCCTCCTGGGCCCGGCTCTCCTTCAGGGCTGCCTCGACCTCAGCCGTGATGTTCAGATAAGCGCGACGGCTCGACGTTTCGAACCACAGCTCCTTGCGATATGATTTCATCTCGCAATCATCCGCTGTTGCGCAAGCCCGCTGAGACGCCGTTGATCGTGAGCTGAATGCCGGTCAGCACTTTCTCGCTCGCGGCGCGGGAACGGTACAGCTTCAGAAGCTCGACCTGCACATGGTTGAGCGGATCGAGATAGGGGAAGCGGTTGCGGATCGAGCGGTCGAGCAGCGGATTGCTCTCAAGGAGCTTGGATTGTTCCATGATCGCGTTGAGCGCGTTGGCGCAGTCGCGCCATTCGCCTGAGATGCGTGCGAAGATCTTCTCCCTGAGGCTGACGTCCTCCACGAGGCGCGCGTAACGCGAAGCGATGGCGAGGCTCGACTTCGCCATCACCATGTCCATGTTGGAGAGCTGGGTGCGGAAAAACGGCCAGCGCGCATACATCTCCTTGAGCGACGCGAGGCCGTCCTTGGGATGGGCGTCGACATAGGCCTTGACCGCCGAGCCGAAGCCGAACCAGCCGGGCAGCATGAGCCGGCACTGCGCCCACGAGAACACCCAGGGAATGGCGCGCAAATCGCCGATCGCCGTCGTTTTCTTACGCGAAGCCGGCCGCGAACCGATGTTGAGGCCCGCGATTTCGGTGATGACGGTCGACGACCAGAAATAGCGCTCGAAACCCTCTGTCTCGTAGACGAGACTGCGGTACGCCTTGTAGGCGTGGAGCGACAATTCCTCCATCGTATCGAGAAAAGCAGGGTCGGGCGCGGGGCTCTCGTCCTGCAAGAGCGTCGCCTCGAGCGTGGCGGAGGCGAGCGTCTCCAGGTTGCGCCGCCCGACCTCGGGATTCGAATACTTGCTCGAAATGATCTCGCCCTGTTCGGTGATGCGGATCTGCCCCTGCACCGCGCCGCCGGGTTGAGCGAGGATCGCCTCGTAGCTCGGGCCGCCGCCGCGCCCGACAGAGCCGCCGCGGCCATGGAACAGGCGGATGCGCACGCCGTGGCGGCGAAACACGTCGACAAGCCCGATCTCTGCCTTGTAGAGCTCCCAGCCCGAGGTGACGAAACCGCCGTCCTTGTTCGAGTCCGAATAGCCGAGCATCACTTCCTGCTCGCCGCCCTGCGAATCGACGAGCTTGCGGTATTCGGGGAGCGAAAGAAGCCGCTCCATCACGTCGACGCAATTTCGGAGATCCTCGATCGTTTCGAAGAGCGGAACGAGCGCGAGCGCTGACGATCCCTCTGCGGTGATGAGCCCCACTTCCTTAAGGATGAGCGCGAGCTCCAGCATGTCGGAGACGCTGTCGGTCTTTGAGATGATCGAGGTGCGGATCGCGCCCGGGCCATACTTGCGACGGATGTCGGCGGCGGCGCGAAAGAGCGCGAGTTCGCCGGCGGTCTCGTCGCTATAGGCGATGAAGGGCGAGAAGAGCGGGCGGGGCGAAACGAGTTCGCGGCGCAAGAGTTCGACGCGCTCGGCTTCGTTCAAACCTTGGTAGTCGAAACCGGGCGTCGCGGCGGCGATAAGCTCGCCGACCGTGCGCTCGTGGACATCTGAATTTTGCCTGAGATCAATCGGCGCAAGATGAAAGCCGAACACGTCGACGGCGCGCTGCAACGCGCGGAGGCGCCCGCGCGCGACGATCCCGGCATTGGTCTCTCTCAGCGACAGCGCAATGATCGCGAGGTCGGCGCCGAACTCCGCCGCCGACGCATAGGACGCCCGGTCGACGATCGGCTGACGAAGAGCGATGACATGATCAAGCTCGCTCGCGGTCTTGGCGAGGCGCGAATACATGCCGGTTATGGCGCGCCGATAGGGCTCCTTGCGCCGTGCGGCGGCGGAATCGTCCGACGTCTCGGCGAGCGCGGCAAGCTCCGGACTCATCGAGGCGAGATTGGAGGCGAGCGACAGTTCGGAGCCAAGCTCGTGCAATTCGTCGAGATAGTGACTGATGGCCCGGGCGCTCTGCAGGCGCATCGACTCGTTCAGGACATCAGCGGTGACAAACGGATTGCCGTCGCGGTCGCCGCCGATCCATGAGCCCACGCACAGGAACGAGCCGATCGGCTTCGCGCGCGGTTCGCTCGCCATCGCGTCGAGTGTGTCTTCGATTACGCCATAGAGGCGCGGCAGCTCACGGAAGAATGTGTAGTCATAAAACGAGAGCGCGTTCGCCACCTCGTCGATGACCTGAAGCCGCGTCTGCCGCAGCATGTTGGTCCGCCACAGGATGAGGACGGCGCGCCTCAAGCGTTCTTCGTTGAGCGCAAGTTCCGCCTCGTCGCCGGCGAGCCGCTCGCGCCCGTCCAGCAATTCCGCGATCTCCAGTTCGCGCGTCAGCGTGCTCTTGCGCCTCACTTCCGTCGGATGGGCGGTCAAGACCGGGCTCACCAAAGCCCGGTCGAAGAAATCGACGAGCGCGGCGGGCTCGACCCCCATCTCGCGGGTGCGCTGAAACGCATAAGCGAGCGAACCGGGACGCGGGGCCGAGCCCGCGATGGCGTGGGCGCGGTTGCGGCGGATGTGATGCTGGTCCTCGGCAATGTTGGCCAGGTGCGAGAAATAGCTATAGGCGCGCACGATCGCCAGCGTCTGATCGGCGCTGAGGCTGTCGAGCGTCGCCTCGAGCTCGCGCCGGGCGCCGATCTCGTTGTCGCGATGAAAGCGGATCGACGCCCGCCTGATCTGCTCGACCAGCTCGAAGACCTCCTCGCCTTCCTGCTCGCGCACCGTGTCGCCGAGAATGCGGCCGAGCA
>Ga0153954_1000284_pt1 | contig 44048 bp, 36 predicted proteins | sample TSFL038MetaG_FD_102277 | JGI IMG/M metagenome (GOLD analysis project Ga0153954, IMG submission 102277) | Attine ant fungus gardens microbial communities from Florida, USA - TSFL038 MetaG | ecosystem: Host-associated > Fungi > Mycelium > Unclassified | place: USA: Florida, Wekiwa Springs State...
TGAGTTCATCTACGTCGAAGACTGCGCCGATGCCATCGTGCTGGCCGCCGAGAAGTACAACGACACCGCCGTCCCCTTGAACATCGGCACCGGCATCGGCACCACGATCCGAGAACTGGCCGAAACCGTGCACGCCGTCTCGGGCTATCAGGGCAAGATGGTCTGGAACACCGACAAGCCCGACGGCGCCCTGCTCAAGGTTCTGGACGTGACCCGCATGAAGCAGGTGCTCGAGGGCTGGACCCCGCCCACCGACCTCAAGTCGGGACTCGCCAAGACCGTCGCCTGGTATCGCGACAACAAGGCCGAGGCCGACGCCAAGTGGTAAGCGGAAACGCCTATTGAGTGGCTTGAGCCGTCGACTCTGCGGTGACTCTGATTCGCCCGACCTTCGCCGAAGCAAGAAGCCCGATCGTCGAAGTTCTCGGGCGAATCATGAAGATGGATTTGCTGATATCCGAGTTACATTCAAGCACCGAAAACAATCACACTTAGGGAGTGATCGGAATGCTGGGAGCCACTCTGGGGGCGAAAGAATATTTGGCCCGGGTTTGCGACGAGATCAAGCGTCTCGACCTATCTCAGATCGAGAAGTTCAGCGACGTGATCGAAGACGCCTACCATGCCGGCAAGTTCGTGTTCGTCATCGGCAATGGAGGCTCCGGAGCGAATGCGTCGCACCTCTGCGAAGACCTCAATAAGTGCACGCTGCGCGACTTCGAGAACCAGAAGCGGCTCAAGGTCCTGAGCCTGACCGACAACACCGCCGGAATCATGGCCTGGGCCAACGATGAAGGCTATGACCGGATCTTCCTCGAGCAGCTCAAGAACCTCGCTTCTCCGGGCGACCTGCTCCTGGCGATCTCGGGCTCGGGCAACAGCCCCAACATTCTCAAGGCCGTCGAGTGGGCCAACAAGAATGGCCTGGTGACGCTGGGAATCACCGGGTTCAGCGGTGGCAAGCTCAAGTCCCTCGCACATCACAACTTTCATGCCGGGATCGACGATATGGGGATCGCCGAATCGTTGCACCAGGTCGTCTTCCACTGGGTGATCGACGACATCTATCGTCGGATCTCGGGACCTGTCGCCGCTGCGGCCCGCTGACGGATTAGGCCCTGGGGAAACCTGTCCTCACGCGCTAGAAGGATCGATTCGCGTGACCGGGGGGAGGAGTCTTCGGCACCCCAGGCATCAAGTGAAGGCCCCGTCCTGTTCTGGGCGGGGAATCCCCTTGAGTGCTCCCGCGTTTCAATAACGTGATGATCTTGATGGGATCCTCGTTAAACTTGATGCCTGCGGCGAGGAGTCTTCGGCGCCCTGGCCTTGGGATCCAACGCGAAGCCCTCTAAGACGCTGGAGGCTCCTCCCCAATCATCGTGGTTGACGGTTTTCTCGATCGCTCGATGATTGGCATCTTTCCCCCTGGCCGGGATCTTATCACGAATGCTCATCGTTACTGGTGCTGCTGGATTCATCGCCTCTAATCTGACTCGGAAGCTCCTCGAGCGAGGTCACCGGGATCTGCTCCTGGTCGACCATCCGTTGACCGCCACGAGCGCGGTCAACTTCGCCGGGATTCCGGCCTTCCGATTCCTCGAGCATGGCGCCTTACTCGAGGGGTTAGCGCAAGGAAAATTCACCGACGTGGAAGGGATCTTTCATCTCGGTGCTTGCTCGGATACCACGGAGCGTAACTGGGACTACCTGACTTCGAATAACATCGAGTACACGCGACGGCTCTGGGAATGGTGCGCCGAGCATTCGGTCCCGTTGATCTATGCCTCCAGCGCCGCGACTTATGGGGACGGGAAGCAAGGCTTCGACGACGAGCTTCTGCCTGAGCGTCTCACGCCGCTGAACCTCTACGGCAAGAGCAAGAACGATTTCGACGCCTGGGTCCTCCGCCATCTCAAGTCGGGGGGCTCTGCACCTCGAGGTTGGGCGGGGTTGAAGTTCTTCAACGTTTACGGACCTCACGAGAGCCACAAAGGGCGGATGGCCAGTATGGTCTGGCATTCGTACCACCAGATCGCCTCGAAGGGAGAGGTCGCCCTGTTCAAGTCGACCGAGCCGGACATGGCCGACGGCGGTCAGCGCCGCGATTTCGTGTACGTCGGCGATTGCGTCGACCACATGATCTGGCTTTGGGAACATCCGGAGGTCTGTGGCATCTTCAACAGCGGAACCGGCCAAGCTCGTTCGTTCCGGGAACTCGTCGAAGCCACGTTCCGGGCCTTGGGCAAGGAACCCAAGATTCGTTATATCGAGATGCCGCTAGATCTCCGAGGCGCCTATCAGAGCTTCACGCAGGCGACGATGCAGAAGCTCAAGACCGCCGGATACCCCGGGCGGCCGACGTCGCTGGAAGACGGGGTCAACCAGTATGTTGCGTGGTTGAAGGCTCACTACCCGACTCTCGATCGCTGACGAGGAATGTTGATGTTTCGTAGGGTGGGCATTGCCCACCAATCTTCTCACGTTGGTCGCCGAGGTGCACTTGGGGTATCGCCTTTGGGGGCGATGCCCATCCCTCGGTAATCCTTATTGGTGGGCGATGCTCACCCTACGAGATCGAAGCCAGGTGATCTGATGCCCAAAAAAGCCTCGCTCTTGGACCAGCTCTTTCTGGCCGGCGCGATGTTCTTCTTCATGGGAGCGTTGTTTCCCGTCTTGCGCTCGGGGTCGGATGCCGCGGCGTCGGACGATCTCAAGCTCGTGGATACACGAGAAGGAGATAAGTTCAACCAGATCGTCGCCGCCGGTATTTTCTTCTCGGCCGGGTTCTTGTGTCTGAACCGTGATTTCCGAGGTTTGGGCCAGGTCGCACGTCGCATGCGCCTTCCCCTGGCGCTGGTCGCCTGGGCATTCCTTTCCACGGCCTGGTCCGACGTGCCCTCGGTCACGATACGGAAGAGCCTCGCGCTCGGCTTAACGACTTTTCTATTCTTATATATAGGATCGACGTTTAGCCTCGCCGAGTTCGTGCGTGTCACTCGATATATGCTGTTGTTCGAGGCCGTCCTGAGCTTGTTTTTTGGGGCTTTTCTGCCTGGATTAGGCAGAGAGAACAGCCTCTACTACGAAGGGATCTGGCGCGGGATCTTCTCCGAGAAGAACATGCTGGGGCGCTACATGACCATTGGCGCACTCGGTACGATCATGCCCTCCTTGATGCGTCACCGTTGGGGGGAGCGATTGAGTTTCGTGCTCTATTGCATCCTCGTGATCCTCTCGGGTTCTCGGTCATCTTGGGGTATGCTCGGCGGCATGGTGATGTTGACTCTGTGCATCATCGGGATCTATCGGTTACGCGATCGCCTTTCTCGCCAGCTTGCCGGGACGGCTTTGGTCACCTTCGGTGTGGTGATGGGAATCATCGTCCTCGCCCTGAAGGATCAGCTCCTGGAATCGGTGGGGCGTGACGCCACGCTCACCGGCCGCACGGACCTTTGGGAGCTACTCTGGGTCGCCATCTGCGATCAACCGCTCCGGGGGTACGGCTTTGGAGCCTTCTACGTCGAAGGCGCCGGCGCAGCGAAGTATGTCTGGTCTCAGACAACCTGGTGGAAAGCGGGATACAGTCATAACGCCGTGTTCGATGTCTGGGTCGAACTCGGGTTCGTCGGCGTCGTGATGTTTGTCTCCATCTTCGCGATCTCGGTGTACCGTTCCCTGAAAGGGATCATGCCCAGTCGTGATCCCAACCGGTTCTGGCTCCTATTCCTGGGTATGACCCTCATCATGTGGGGAATTACCGACATTTCTCCTCTCCGAGGGAATAGTACAGAATACATCTTTATGTGCGCCATCTTTTACTACTCGTCGCTGAAAGACGAACCCAGCAGCGTCGGTGCCGTCGTGCCTGTTAAGAGTCGGAAAAGGAGAGTCCGTACCGCGCGACTCTCGTAGGGCAGGTTTTGGCCTATCTTGCGGGAACGAATCCTGATGTGTGGCTCTGGTTGGCGATCGGCGTCTTTGGCGTTCCCGTAGGCTTGGACCGATTTCGCTCGCGTGCGATCTCTCTCGCGCGGTCACGCAACTTCGGTAGCGTCTCTTATTTTCGCGGTCACGCGACCATCCCAAGAATCCACCTCCCTCGGGAGTGCAGAACTCGGACCATGGCGACTCATCGAAAAAAGCGGATCATCGTCATCTGCATCAAAACCTTCGGCGACTCTGTTCTCAACCTGCCGTTCATCAAGTATCTGATGACTCACGACGGGGGAGCCGAGGTCACGGTGATCACGGGGGGTAAAGGGGCCGCTATCTACCGAATCTCCGGGTGGGATCTGAATATCATTGAAGTCTCGCAGATCCGGACTCTGCGGGGTGCGTTCACGCTGCTGCGCCAGCTCGTGCGGGTGATCCGTCCCGACGTGATCTATGGGATCGAGCCGAGGTTCGAGGCGGCTCTCCTTTCGGTCTTGCTTCTGGGCCGCCAGCGCGTCTGTTTCCGGCAAGCGACGGACTCCAAGTATATCGGTCCTCAGGGGAAGGTCTTCGCGGCCCACTACCCGAAGTGGAAAGAGTTTCTGATCCGGTATGTGCTCGCCACCAAGACGGCGGTCCGTCATCTCGATGATCTTCACGAGTGCCACCGAGACTTCCAGCTGATCCCCGAGGCCATTCAGGCGGGGCAGCTTCCCCCCCTGCGTGGCATCGTCAGTTCCCGGGTCCGATCCGAAGACCGGACGACGCGCACGGTGATCCTGGTTCCCTTTACCGCCGCATCGATTCGGAACTGGCCGATCGAACGTTTCGTGGAGGTCGTCGACCGGCTGAGTGCCGAGGTGCCGGACGTACGTTTCGTGGTCGTCGGCGATCGAGGGACGCAGCAATCTCAACTGCTTCCGTTCCAGGGCCGAGACAATGTCGAAATCGTCCTGGGGCAGACGTCGCTCACCGACCTCTTCCGGATCATTCGCGAGGCCGATCTGGTGGTGAGCAGCGATAGCTTCGCGGTCCACGTCGCCAGTTGTCAGGACGTGCCTTGCGTCGCCCTTTTCGGACCCAATTTGCCGATCTGGTTCGGAGCCGAAGGGGAGGGGTCGGTCAACCTTTATCACTCCCTCGAATGCAGTCCCTGCCTCCAACCGCGCGGGACCACTCCTTGCCTGCGCGGGTTTCTCCTCTGTCCGGCGATGGAACAAATCGAACCCGAGGACGTCGCCAACCACGCGATTTCGATCCTGAACCCGTCCCACGAACGGGCCCGGTAGCCGGAAGATCCCCACCACCCCATCGTGTGGTGAGTCGTCGATTTCTTGAATTTGTGAACAAAAGTTTGGGTCGTCTGGATCACCTGTTGTCCGAGCGACCCTTACCTCTTGTCACCCGAATCTCCACGTATTTCGCCTGTCTGGGTAGCTCGGGTGATTTGGTTGTCCTGGTAGGGAAGCGGCAAGAGGCGACGCCTTGGCGTTTCCTTTTTCCCTCGACCTCTCGTTTTCTCTTGTAGCTCCGTCATTCGGACAATAAAACATGCTGCATGATAGACGCTATTGATGGAGGCGTCCTTGGAATTCTTCGGCATCTCGATGGGCTATGTGGCCTGAGTGTGAGGGTTCTGATCTTTTGTTTAGGTGTCCATGCTATGGTCTGCAGCTTGGTATCTTGGTATCATGTCCGCGGTTCGCGGAAGCTTTGACGGGGCTAGTGGCGGTCGACTTGTGGGCTCACTCCTTTTCGCAATAACTGTGATCATGGGAAGCTGAAATCCAATGTCATCCCAACCACAAGCAGCCTTTCCTCGGGAAGACGTCGAAGGAATCTCCACGATTTCGGTAACCGACCATGATCTTGAGCTGGAAGCCGCCAATCAACTCTATGCGCTGGTAGACGAGGCAATGGCCTCGGGTTCAACACAGGTGGTTCTCAGCCTTGCGAATGTGGGCACAATCAAGAGCGTGGCGATCGCCATCTTGCTGCGACTTCAAAAACAGGTGAAGGATGCCGGCGGGGCCTTGAAGATCTGTTGTCTTCGTCCCGAAGTGTTGCGGTTGTTGAAGCTGACCCACGCCGATTCCTTGTTTGAGATTCACGATACCGAGCGTGAGGCTGTCGGGGCGTTCCTCGGCGCTTCGGATTCCTCCTCGGCCAAACCGGCGAAGACAGGGTTCGCGATCAACCGGAGGCGCTTCCTCGTCGGAGCGGGAACCGCCATCGCGGCGCCGATCGCGGCGGCGGCCTGGGGCTATGACCCTGACGAACTCACCATCGAGCGTCATCGAATCGCGGTTCCAGGGCTCCAGCGACCCATGACCGCCGTGCAGATCAGCGACCTGCATGCCGACAGGGCGGGCTCTTGCTCTCCTCGTCTGCGAGAGCGGGTGGCGGAACAAGTTGGTCTCCTGTCGCCCGACTGGATCTTCGCCACGGGGGACTACGTCACGCAACCGGGTGACGCCATCGGCGACGCTGCGCAATGGTTGGCCGACCTCAAGGCCCGCGAGGGGACCTTCGCGGTCATGGGCAACCATGATTTTCGCGAAGTCCGTAAGGCAATTAAGGCTAAGGGAATCGAAGTCTTGGAGAACGCGTGGACGATGACGCACGGTATCGCCGTGGCCGGGGTCAATGATCCCAGCTACGGTCATTGCTCGCCCAAGAAAGCGCTCAGCGGCATTCCACGCGGCGTTGGAAGCATTCTTCTCGCTCATCAGCCCGACACGTTTTGGACGTATGAGCAACCTGTCACACTCCAGATCTCGGGCCACACCCATGGCGGACAAATCACCTTATTTGGGGCCACCACGCTCGCGCAATACATGCCGCAAATCAAAAGGTTGATCTTTGAAACAACAGGACATGACCCCATCGCGCATCACAGCTTTCGTGGGACGCAATACAAGGCATGGGCGGGGTTCTTCCGTCGCCCCAACGTATCCAGCCTCTTGTATGTGAATCGGGGGTTGGGCCGTTTCCGACGACTTTCGATTTATTGTTCACCCGAGCTGACCGTCTGGGACTTGGTGCCGGCCTAGGCCGATCTTTCAGATCAGGGCTTCTTGTCCTTTTGTTTGGACCGATTTCTCGAGAGTTATCAGAAGAGTAAAATTCGTTTTTCTATCGGGGGCAACGATCGAAATTCGTTCCCGTAGGGCAGGCCTTGGCCTGCCGAGGCCTTTGCAAACGACCTCGGCAGGCCAAGGCCTGCCCTCCAAAACTTACACCCCGGAGTTGGCGACCTGGCTGGTCGACGGATTCAGGATGTCGGAAACCGCCGCGAGCACTTCATCGACCGTGATCGACATCAGGCATTTTTTCTGATGTTTCTCGCACACGAGCAAGCCGCACCCGAAGCACTCGGTCTTGTGATAGAGGACGCGGTGTCCCTCACCCCGAGGAAACCATTTTCCGGGGGGATTTCGCCCCGAGAAGACGGCGACACAGGGAGTTCCCACTCCTGCGGCCAGGTGCATCGGTCCGCTATCGTGTCCCAGGAAGAGGGCCGCGCGATGGAGGATCGCCGCACTGACGCGGGTCTCGCTCTCGCCGCAAAGGTTGAGCTTCGGTCCGCTCCAACCCTCCAGCATCCGTTCCGAGCGATCCCGATCGTGGTTGGCCCCCATGGCCACGATGCCCATCCCCGGGTATCGGTTGCCGAGTTGGCGGACCAGACTCTCCCAGTTCGGCTCCGTCCAGTCGTTGACGTCGACCTTCGTACCGACGCTGACCGCCACAAACGGACCCAAGCCATCAAGGCCTTGTAGCAGGCGGGTCGCCTCGCGGTTCTCATCCTCCGATAGCTTCAGGTCCCACCACCGCTCCTCGCGAATGTCGGGACGGCCGAGCGGGCGCAGGCAGTCCAAAAGACGTGCGGTCACGTTGCGGTACAACCCTGTGGTCGGGTCGGGAAGAAACCCAAGCTCGTGCTTTCGAAGGGGGACCCCGATCTGGCGGAAGAGGCCGCAGCTCAGGAAGAAGGCGACGTCCCGCAACGACGTCACCAATCCCCCCTTCGGCTCCTGCATGTAAATCAGGCAGTCGAATCGTCCCGCCATGATCTTCTTGCGAAATTCGAGGACGCTTCGAGGGGAGCGGAGCCCGTGCGGATAATCGAGCATGTCATCGATCAGGCCCATTCCGTCCAGTACCGTCGTCGGCGCGATGGACTTGGCATGGATCGGCAGCGAGGTCAAGAGCGTGATGTGCGCATCAGGAAAGGTCTCTCTGACCAGGCGAAAGGCCGGGACAGCCACGCACGTATCACCCAAACTCCCCAGGCGATAGATGAGGACGCGACGAACCTTCTTGAGATCCGGCATCGACGACAACCTCCGTCGAAATAGGTGCAATTCTTCATCAAATGTCGTGTTCTTGGCATCCCCCGAAACGAAGCCGATCGCCTGTCAGACCAGAGGCCTTTCTTTGGGGATGGGGAGCAAGGAGCCTCGAAAAAGAGTCGAGGGGGGAAGTCAGGTTGAGGTCGCCATCGCGGAACTCTCGACGAGGGGTCGGCGCGACCTCAGTTGAAAGTGGACGACCAGTAGGATCACGATGCCGAGCGCGAAGAGTCCGTTCGAGATCAGGCCGGCCCAGGCGGCTCCGCGCCAGGAGAAGGGGCGGATCAGGACCAGGTTGAGGCCCAGGCTCACCACGGCCATCGAGATCTGGACGGCTGCCCTGGTATGTTGCCGGCCGAGGGACGAAATCAGGTTGAGAAAGATGGTGCTGAGGATCCGGAAGAGGATGATCGGGCTGAGCCATCGGATGGCTTCGATACTGTCGAAGTAGGCTCGCCCGAGGATGTACGGGATCAGAGGCGCTCCGATCATCATGGCCACGCCCACCGCGATCGAATAGCCGCAGGCGAACGGGATCAAGCGTTTGGCGAAATCGGCCGCGCTGGAGAACCCGCGCGCTCCCTGTTGGAAGACGCGTGCCGCCGAGGCGAAGAGGAGGGATTGCGCGGGGGCCTGGGCGACGTCGATCAAACGCGAGGCCGCGGCATAGATGCCGACGTCTTTGGCCGTCGCCAGCCGCATCAGGAGCACCTTGTCGAGATTGGCGTTGATGCTCAGGGCCGATTGGCCCATCGCAAACCCACTCCCTTCCTTGATGCTGGCGCGAATCACGCCAAAGTCGAGTCGCGGTCTCCCCAGGAGCGTGCAGGCGAAGGCCACGGAATACAAGGCGCAGGCGAGTGACGCCAAGAGATAGGCCACGCTCCAGAGCGTCACGCCGATCTTGTGGTAGAAGAGCGAAAGCACGACGGCCGCGATCAAGCGCGTGAAGCTCTGGAGGGCGGAAAGGCGAGCCGTTTGGCGGAGCTGCTCGACCGCGATGAAGCACTGGGCGCTGATTTCACAGAGGCTCGCCAACAACGTGTCGGCCAGGGCGACCGCGATGATGACGGTCCTGGGGACATCAGAGCCTATGAACATGGGTGCCAGGAGGACGATCATGAGTGCCAGAAACGAGCCAAAGCTGAGCGTGATCAAGAGCGCTGCGCCCCAATACTCGGGGAAGCGTTCCCGCGAGATGGCGACGTGGCGGATCAGGACCTCGCCGCTCCCCAGCCTCGTGAACGGTTGGAGCAGGCCCACGAGTGAGACCACCGCCACGAAGGCGCCGAGCTGGGCCGGTCCCAGGAATTTCGAGACCAGGATGAAGTAAGTCGCCTGAATCGCGATCCTCGCGGTGTACCCCGCGATCATCCAGAGCGTGTTTCGGGCGAGTAAGTTTTTCTTGGGATGGAAACGATGCAAGGACCTCAGGCTAGGCATAGATCAAGAATCCATCGAGACGGGGCCAAGAGACGTGGGTGAAGGATCAATCACGAGCCAGTCGGTGCGCTCCCCTCGGGGTCGGCTCGGCCTCGAGGGGAAGCTCGGGTGACCTAACCCTCAGAACCCATTGGAGCCTTTCTGAGACTTCTCGAGGATCTTGGTGGTGCTGCGGCCTTCGACCAGGGCGATGATCGCCACGCGTCCCCCCCAGGACCTGACGAGGTCGCCGCCGACAACCTGAGACTCTTCGTAGTCGCCCCCTTTGACGAGCACGTCGGGCTTGAGATGGGCGATCAATTCGTAGGGGGTTTCCTCGTCGAAGAGGACCACGGCGTCGACGCTCGCCAGGCCGGCGAGCACCTGGGCACGATCCCCCTGGACCACGACCGGCCGGGTCGGTCCCTTCAGTTGCCTGACCGAACGATCAGTGTTGAGCCCAACGACGAGCCGGTCGCCACAGGCGCGGGCCTTGGCGAGCAACGTCACGTGGCCGACGTGCAGAAGGTCGAAACAGCCGTTGGTGAAGACCACGCTGTCGCCGCGCGCCTTCCAGCTCTGGATCAGGTCGGCCAGTTCCGGGGCTTCGTACACCTTCTTCGGTTGTTCCAGGAGCTGGGTGTCGCGGACGGCGTCTCGCAGTTCCCGGCGTTGGATCGGCGTCGTGCCGATTTTGCCGACGACCACGCCCGCGGCGACGTTGGCCAGGCGCATCGTGTCGTCGAGTTCGAGCCCCGCCACGAGGGAAGCCGTGAGACTGGCGATCACGGTATCACCCGCGCCCGAGACGTCGTAGACCTCGCGCGCCAGGGCCGGGAATTGCGACCACCCATCGTTGTCGAAGAGCCGGATCCCCTTGTCACCGCAGGTCACGACGAGATAATCGAGGCCGAGGCGGTCGCGGAGGTCTTGCCCGACCCGCTGGAACGTGTCGGCGTCGTAGCCTGCCTCCAGGCCGGTGGCGATCTCGAACTCGCGGAGGTTGGGGGTCATCGTGGTGGCCCCGGCGTACTTCAGGAAGGAAAGGCCCTTGGGGTCGACCACGACGGGAATCCCCCGCCGCCTGGCTTCGGGAATCACCGTTTGGCAAACCTCGGCGCTGATCACCCCCTTGGCGTAGTCGGAGAGGATCACGGCCGAGGCGTTGTCGAGCTGCGCGAGAATCGCCGCGATTAGCCGCGTGGTGTCGGCCGAGGACGTCGGCCCGACCCCTTCCTCGTCCAGCCTGAGCATTTGGTGGTGGCCACTGATGACCCTTGTTTTGGTCGTCGTCGGCCGGTCGGCCAAGGTGATGCAAGCGGCCGTGGAGATCCCCGACTCGTTCATGAGCCGGTCGAGTTGCCGGCCCCCCTCATCGTCCCCGACGAACCCGGCGGCAGTTGCCGACAATCCCAGGCCGACCAGGTTCAACAAAACGTTCCCCGCACCGCCAAGGGTCACGCTCCGCCGATTTAAGCGGACTACGGGGACCGGTGCCTCGGGGGAAATTCGATTGACGTCGCCCCAGAGATAGGCATCGACCATGAGGTCTCCTACCACCAGGATTCGCTTCCCGCCGAACTGACTCTCGATCGCGTGCGAGACTGCCTCGGGCGCTCGAAACATCAACCCTTCCCCCAAACAATAATGATCGAAGCGGTCATGTGACAAAACAAGTAGACGATGAAAGTAAGATGTTTCCGAACCAAGTTTGCGATCTCTCCGGACAGAAGATCGCCGAGTGCCCCGGGCCCGTTCCGTTATCCAATCATCAGTTTAGCGGCCCAGCCAGTCATTAGAGCGGTTTGTGAACGGGTTGCCTACAGAATCCCAGACGATTTTGGGTAGCATTTTTAGTAAAACAGCAGGAATCGCCTATCGATCATATCGTAATGCTGAGTTATGTCGATAAGAATGTAGAGTGGCGATGGTGGCGGGCTCACTCACCCTTGGCGCAAGCCTGAGCCCATGGGCGGGCCAGCCCCATCGACTCCGGAGAGCCTCTTGATATCGATCTCGCGATGTTGCCATGCTCTTGCCTTGGCGTGTGCCATCCGAGTGAAAACCGCGATAGACCGGGTGGCTTCCGCTGGCTTCGGCAAGGTTCGCCGTGCCTGGAATCGAGGGTGGAGTCAGGGTATGTTCGCTTTCGGACACGATCATCCTTCTAGTCTCAAGTTGTGGAAGGAGTCAGGATGTTTCAGGGGCGAATGGTCAGCTTCGGGATGAGGGCCAATCCAGGCGGAAAGGTGATTCGAAGCGAATGGCCCATGACGTTGGACCGGGATGGAGGAGCCTTCACTCGCGAACAGTCGTTCGGCTTGCTTGGGAGCATGCGGTGATGCCAAGAGGCAACGCACCTCCGCCTCCCCCACGCTCAGCTTAATATCGATGCGAGGCCAGACCGGCAGTTAACATAAACCACTCGAGATATACTGCCTTCCCGAAGGAAATGGAGCCAGAGGACCAAGCCGGGAAACCTGGGACTCTTGTTCGTTCTCAAGAGGTTTCTGAGCGCTCTTGAAAGATCAGCCCTTGCGGAAGCGCACGGAAAACCGCGAGAACGTGCTCCCCAGATGCGTTGACGCTGACGACTCGATCCACCAAGACTTGGTGCCAATCACGAAGCCGCCACGGGGAGGGATTGACCACCGTGAGTCTCAAGGCGGTCATCCGTACCTGGGCCGCAAATCCCACATCGTTCTGCCGGATTCGAGGCCCATCGCTTAAGAGCAATCGTTCAAAAGAATATCAAAAAGGGTGAGAACGGTTCAAGAGGGCGTTAAGGTCGTTTGTCGCTTGCGCTATCAGGTCAAATCATGGTATCGTCAGAATTCGTCGGCCTGAGGTGGCCCTCGGAATCGTCGTCTCACTCCTCGTGAGCGACGGCTGCCAGGGCGTCTTCCATGTTTCGATAAAAGCGATCGAGTGTGAAGTGCTCGAGGTAGCGCTGCCGGCCTCGTTCTCCCAGGCTGCGCCGCAACTCGGGGTCCTTCAGCAACCGCGCCAACGCCTCGGCCAGCGCCGCCGGGTCCTTGATCGGCACCAGTACCCCCGTTTCTCCATCGGCCACGATCGAAGGTATCCCCCGCCAATGTGTGGCCACCACCGGCAGTTGGAACATCATCGCCTCGATCAAGACGTTGCCGAACGACTCGCTGGCGAAGTGCGAGGGGAAGCAGAGCAAGTCGGCCTGGGCATAAGCTTCCCACTTAGGGGCGTCCTTCAAGACCCCCAGGAACTCGACGTGGTCGCGGAGACCGTTGCCGTCGAGGAAGGCCTCGACCTCGTTGCGGAAGGCGTCGGACTCGTACTGGCCCATGAACCGGATGCGGAAGGGGACCTGGGCCTCGTGGAGCCGCTTGCAAGCCTCCAGAAGGACCATCACCCCCTTCGATTCGCGAAGGATTCCCACGAACAAGATCACGGGGTGAGCGTTCGCTTTCGCGGTCCCCGTCCCTCGATGGTGGGCCAGGAATTGGTCCTCCATACCATTGGGGATGACGGTGACTTTCTTGGCCCGCACGGCGCGTCCGTCCGGGGGGTTAAACTCGGAGAGCTGAATGGCGAGCTCGGGATGGTAATAGGCCTGGCGAAAAAAGAACCGGAGGATTCGGGGCAGTCGTTCGTAGAGTTCGGAAAGTCCCGCGGCTCGGAAGTGGAAGACGGTCTGCGGGAAGCACCACCGCGCCGCAATGAGAAAAATGATGTCGCGGACCATCGGCACGACGTCGGGACCGGCCGGCATATAGTAGAGCACGGAACTGCGGTGTAGGAATCTCGCCTTGAGTACCTTAAGAATTGTCGTAAACAGGTGGATGATTTTACTGAATTGAACTCGGCCAATCTCCTTCATATTTGTGGAGAACGAAAGGCGAACATGTTCAATTTCAATCTTTCTGTAAGAACCATTGACAAAAACATGGGTCATGATCGCCTGACCATGGTAGGGAGGCGGCGTTTGCCCGACGACGAGGATGCGAACCGGATTTTGTTTTCGGGAAGTGGAAGAAGATTGTCCGGCTTGTTCGGGGGCGCGAGGGGTCGCTAAGGAAGTCTCGGTTTCACGAGGAGGCATACAAACAACTCCACACGAACCCTTTCGGGATTTCATGGTCGGCACAGAGAGGAAGTCACCCGGTCAAGACGTCGCGTAGATCAGGAACTGAACTCCCTTTTTTATTTTCGGATGCTGATGCGAGTTCGCGCCTGGAACGGTCGCCTTCGATGAATAGCGCTGTCCAGTATACCCGCCGACTTTGGCTTCTTTCTTGAATTAATTGGCCGATTTTCGCAATTCTTTGGCTCTCCCCGGAAACAGGTGAGCAGGAGGACGAGCCAGCAGAATCCGGCCCCATGCCAAGCTCCTGTGTCTTGAAGGCTCGCCCTTTTATCCAATTTCTCCGATCTTACGATCAGGCAATTCGATCCGAATTTGGTCTAACATGATCCAAGTTGCAAGGATTCGAATCCTACCAGAATCCCGGCGTTATTTTCGAGAACATTTAATTTACGGGCGGAGAAATTGGAAACTCGGGAAAACCATGGCCTATCGCCGTAGGCCCAGCGATTCCTCCAGGATAGATGCCGTTTCCTAAAAAAGGTAGAGGTCTCTCTCTTTCTAATTAGGCGATTAGGTCGATGTTGTTGCGTGTACGCAAACACGCATCTGGTCGACATGTGGTTGAGTGGAGGTGTCTCGCGGGGAATGCTCGTTCCGAATGCGAGGCGAACATTTTAAGAAGGCTATAGAAGAAAATGAAGTAGAAATGATGATGTTGAAATCGGCAATGTGCCATGGAGTGGAACTCAAAACGAACACATTTTGAGATAGTCACTATTCCGGGTTCTGGCGGTGACCTGCTGCCCGGAATCTGGACCACCTGAAATGGTAAGATCCGCCCGGCAGAATGGCCGAGCTTTCCCGCCGCTCAAGTTGCTTGAGACACCACCCATTTTTTCTAGCCTTCGCATCTTGCGTAGATGTAGCCGTCGCATATACTGATTCTTGAAGCGGATTTGATGAGTTAAACATGGGCGACGGCGAAGTCGGCCTGGTGCGATTCCCGTTCGTTTGAGGTTGCAAGCGGGAATTCGTCGGGTTGGCTTGGGGATATCACCAGTATGAGTGGATGGAAGTCTTGGGCCAAGCGCGTCACCAACCATTCCCGAGGTCTTTTTCCTCGACGCGACCGCGGGCGGAATCCGGGAGGCATCCGTCCGGACGTTCAATCGCTGGAAGCCCGATTGGTCCTCGACGCTTCGTTCAATTCCTTCGCGCTCATTCAGAGTACCCTCGACTCGACGTCGCTCTCGGAGATTCGCCCCTTCCAGATCGACCGCACGAATTTCAAGCTGCCTCACTCGGGCAGGATTTCTTTGACGTTCCAGGCGTTTGATGCCGACCAGGACCCGCTGAGCATCGGGTCGGTCTACCGCGTCGGTGGCGCCGGGAAGGCCGGGCCGCTCGCCGTCAGTCAAGGGCAGGCGGCGACCGGTAAGGCGAACATCCGGACGAGCACCGGTCAGTTTGCGCTGCCGATCCAGGGGACCGCTGGCCAGGAACCGGCCTATCAGGTCGATGTCTCGCTCACCGGCGATGTCAACGGCGACTTCGTGGTCAACAATCTCGACCTGCAGGTGATCCGCAACCTGATCCGGACAGGAGGGAACGGGGCCGACCCCGCGGTGGTCGCCGCGGCCGAGATCAATGGCAACGGCCGGGTGGATCGCGGCGACCTCTTGCTGGCCCGGCAGAATCTTGGGGCTTCGACGTCGCTTCGTCCCCTGAGCGTCACGGTCGAGGTCGCTTCGTCTGACGTCGTCGGGCCCGGGATCGTCCAGTCCCGGACGGTCGGTCTCGTCGGGGCGACGAACGCGGCCGCCTCGATCGCCGTCAGCGACAATGGCAGTCCCTATGCTCCGGCCACGCAGACCGATGGGTCCGATCACTATGCGACGAGCCTGGCTCTCACGCCCGGCCTCAACAACCTGGCCGTCGCGGCGTCCGACTCGTTCGGCCAGCGCGTGATCGTCCAGACGAGCATCACCCGGGAGTTGGTCCCGGTCGTGCTCTTGCCAGGTTTTGGCGCCTCCGGTCCGGTTGCTGGCAAGGATGTGGAGTTCCTCCTCAATCGAGGCTTGCCCCCCAGCGACCTCAAGCTCGAGGAGTTCGGGGACCTGATCAAGAGCATGGAACAGGAGGGCTATGTTCTCGGCGTGAACCTTTTCGCCGCCCCCTACGACTGGCGGATGCTCCCCGCGCCGACGGATGGCACCAACGACGGATTCCTGTCGGGAGTCACCGCGCAGTCGATGACCGACGACGTTTACGAGTACGGGGTTGATTACCTCGGATATGTCCTACGCCAGGTGGTCGAGGCGAACCCCGATGTTCACACGGTCGACATCTTGACCCACAGCACCGGCGGCCTTGTGGCCCGCTCTTATATTCAGAGCGCCGCGTACGGCGGGACCTTCACCGACAACGGCCAGACTTATACCTTGCCGAAGGTCAACACCCTGATCATGGGCTCGGTCCCGAACGAGGGGGCGTCGGTCGCGTTTGATCCCTGGAACAACAACTTCATCGAGAATGCTGGCAACCCGTTGGGCGCGGGGCTCCGCGACCTGGGCTTCGCCACCTATACGCTCGTCGCCGACGAGGGCGTGAGCATCCCGGGTCCGGACTACACGATCGACAAAGCAAGCATCACGAATCCATCGACCGGGAAGCCGGATCCGACTCTCTTTATTCATCAGTACGCCCCGACGATCAGCTCCCTGATGGCGACATATAATTTCGTCATCCAGCAGGACGGCACCGCCACCAACGTCAACAATACCGACGCCGCGAGCCAGATCCTCCTCGACCTCAACGCGCTCAACTCTCCCGGCAACAATCCGTGGGTCAAGAAGATCATGCACGCGGTCGCCACCTACTGCGTCACGACTCCGACCAATACCCTGGTCCAGACCGAGGTGGGCGAAGGCGGCGAGATCCTGCCGATCCAATTCCCCCCCGGGGCGCCTCCGCTCAAGACGCTCCCCGGTGAGACCTGGTATCTCAACGAGTTGCAGCCCTACGGCGATACCGTCGTCCCGCTCGTCTCGCAGCAGACGACCTTCATCGGCGACCCCTTGGTCACCATCCAGCAGTGGGGCCAAGGCACCCCCGTCCCCGGAGGCCCGACCTTCACCTCGACCACCGGGCCGGTCACTCACGTTACTATGTTTAATAATACGGACATCATTAATTACTGCATCGCACAGCTCCTCATGTCGTGAGGCACGAAGGCGGCTGGTGGGGCGCCCAGGGCCTTCGATTCAGCTCACGCTTGCGGCGGAGTCATCCGGGCCTCTGGGGGTGCCGATGAATGACGTGGTCCGTGCGGCTCCTGCCTCTGGTCCGGCCTCACGGAGGCCAGCACCAGGTCCAGTGAGCGGAGCGGTACGGGGCGCCTTACGAGCGTGTCGATGTCGAAGTGCCCGACGATGAGTCGGTGGACGAAGCTCATATCCCCGTCAGCCCCCGCCCGCTGTCCTCAGCACCCGAAGGTGATCCTACGCCCGGCGGCGACGTGTCGGGTTGGTTCACCCTCCTGCTAACCTTAGAGACGATTCGGATTCGATTTGGGAATGTGAATCAACGCAAAATGCGTGGCCGGGGAGGATCGCAGCGACGCCCCGGGGCCTTGCCTAGGCGAAGTCCGGGGCCTCGAAGACTCGTCCCCGGCCACCCAAACGCCCCATTTTCCCCTCGAGATCCCGTTCCCGGATGGCCTCTTAGAGGCTATCCAGAAAGAGAATTTGATGGGTGAATGCGTGATTTGGGTGGCCGGGGACGAGTCTTCGAGGCCCCGGGGATCAGCCCAGGCCGATCCCCGGGGCGTCGCTGCGCTCCTCCCCGGCCACCCATCTTTCCTAGTCTCACGCGGCCAAACCCTATCCGGATAGCCTCTTAGAGGCGGTCGAAGACCTGCGCTCGGGCGAATTCGTGGGCGATGCCCTTCAACGCGTTGGCCAAACTATCTATGAGGAGGACTCGGCACTGGGCCGGCAGATGGCTCGTGGCTAGGCGGCGCTGCGATTGGGCTTGCCTTCATGCGAGTGACCGGTCCGTCATGGATTCGGATCGACGAAGAACCCCGCGGCATAGGGGACTCAGGTCCCACCGGCAGGTTGAAGCAACCACCTCGAGAAGCAACGTTGGCCTCGACGGAGTTTTCGCGGGCGATTAGGCTTCGGCGTGGATGCGGGATTTGCGAGTGCATTCGCTGGTGGAAGGGGCCGCGCGATGAGGGCGATCGTGACAGGGGGGGCCGGCTTCATCGGTTCCCATCTGGTGGACCGGCTACTCGGCGCGGGCTGGGAGGTGGTCGTGGTCGACAACTTCGACCCGTTCTATCCCGAAGCCTGCAAACGAGCGAACCTTGCCGAGGCTTCACGCCAGCCTGGTTTCCGGCTCGAGGTGCTCGACATCTGCGACCGCGAGGGGGTGCTGCGGCTGGTTTCCGAGATCCGACCCGACGTGATCGCGCATCTCGCGGCCCGCGCGGGGGTCCGCCCGAGCATCGAGGCGCCGGCCCTCTATACCGAGGTCAACGTGATGGGGACCGTTCACCTTCTGGAGGCGGCCTCTCGTCTCGAACCCCGGCCTCGCTTCGTTTTCGCCTCGAGCTCGAGCATCTACGGCGAACGGCCCGACGCCCCGTTTCGTGAGTCCGACCCGGTCGACCACCCCGTCAGTCCCTACGCGGCCACCAAAAAAGCGTGCGAACTCATGGTTTACACGTTCCATAGCCTGCACGGACTGCCTGCCACGGGTCTCCGCTTCTTCACGGCCTACGGACCCAGGAACCGCCCCGACCTGGCCATTGCCAAGTTTGCCTCGCTCATCGCCCGAGATAAACCGGTGCCCATGTTCGGGGACGGCTCGACCCAACGCGACTACACGTATGTGGGCGACATCGTTGATGGCGTCGTCCGGGCGATCGATCGCTGTCGGGGATACGAAATCTACAACCTGGGGAACTCTCATCCCATCGCGCTCCGGGACATGATCGCCACGTTGGGCGAGGCGTTAGGCAAGACCCCCGTGATCGATCGTCAGCCCGAGCAACCCGGCGACGTCCGGCAGACCTTCGCCGACGTCACGCGGGCTTCGGCGGAGCTTGGCTATACCCCCTCCACCCCGTTTCGCGAAGGAATCGCCCGTTTCGTCGACTGGTTTCGAGCCACCCAATGACCCGAGAGCCGGCCGATCAACCCTGGAATCGCGAACGTTCCGGAGGGCAGGGGAGGTCTCTTCGGCGCCACTTGCACTTTCCTTGGGCAGCAATGGTTTATCTTTTAGCGACTGTCCGAAAAGTGTACACTGACGTGAAGATGCGTAATTTGGGTGGCCGGGGACGAGTCTTCGAGGCCCTGGGGATCAGGCGAGGCTGTTCCCGGGGCGTCGCTGCGATCCTTCCCGACTACCCATCCTGCCTGATTTCGCATGGCCAACCCCTATCCGGATAGCTTCTTGCAGGAGATTGCTTGGAAACAGTCGGAATGTGTCCGAAAAGGCTGAAAGAGGAAGCTCGTATTGCGAGCCGAATTCCAACGTGACCAAAATCAGTCGTGTTTCATCGTGGTGGCATGTGTTTTGGAGCGGGCCGACTTGTTCTTGAGTCGAGGAGGCTTGGAAACCCTTGGGGTCAGCAGTGGTCGGGTACGGCCCAGCGCGAACCCGTTTGGGACGTGGCCCGGCGATCGATTTTTTCTGGATGGGAAATGGACCCCGAGGAGCATTGGTTCATGGGTATGGGTGAGGATGCGAACAAGGCAAGCGAGCACGCGGCCGGTCAGGATTCCAACGGCCTCGAATCGAGGACGAATCCCTCTTCCTTCGATGGTGAAGTCCTCCCGGTACTCAGAACTGCGGAGGGTGCGGTCGTGCGCAAGCGCCGTCCCGCCGTGTTCCTCGACCGCGACGGCACCCTGATCGAGCAGGTTCACTACCTCTCTGACCCCAAGGCTGTGCGGGTGCTGCCGGGCATTGCCCTGGCGCTGCGACGGTTGCGCGAGGCCGGATTCGCCAACGTCGTGGTCACGAACCAGTCGGCGGTCGGGCGGGGCATGTTTCCCGAGGAGCGTCTGCACGTCATCCACGAGGAAATGAACCGACAGCTTGCCGAGGAAGGGGCGGCGATCGACGCCATCTACTATTGCACCCACGCTCCGAGCGTGGAAGATCGGACGGCGATCGAGCATCCGGACCGAAAGCCGGCCCCCGGGATGTTACTCCGCGCGGCGGCCGACCTGGACCTGGACCTGAGCGCCTCCTGGATGGTCGGCGACATGATCAGCGACGTACTGACCGGCATCAACGCCGGTTGCCGCGGCAGCGTCCTGGTCCGAACCGGTAAAGGTTTGACGGAAGACGAAGCGGAACTCGACTTTAAGTACGAAGTGGCCGACGACCTACTCGCCGCCCTGGACATGATCCTCGGCGGTGGCCAAGGTGTGGGGATCAGCCCGGCTCACTCGGAACCGAACGGGAAACCTTAAGGATTGCCACGATGAAAATCCTTCTAACAGGCGGTGCCGGCTACATCGGAAGCGCCTGCCTTCGCTGGTTAATGCGCCAGGGCCATGACCCGATCGCCTACGACAACTTATCCGAAGGGAACCGGCCGGCGGTGCCCGCCGACCGGCTCATCGTCGGCGATATCGGGGATAAGGCTCAGCTCACGGACGTGTTGCGGCAGCATAAGGTCGAGGCGGTGATGCATTTTGCCGCCTTGGCCTCGGTCCCCGAGTCGATCGCCGACCCCGATGGCTACTATCGCATCAATGTGGTCGGCACCAAGAACGTGCTCGACGCCATGCGCGAAGCCGGCGTCTCTCGCATCGTCTTCAGCAGCACGGCCGCGACCTATGCTTTTAACACCGAGATGCCGCTCCGCGAGGATTCTCCCCAGATCCCGGAGACTCCCTACGGTACGACCAAGCTCGCGGCTGAATGGTTGATCAAGGATTACGCCCGCGCCTACAACCTAGGCTATGCGATCTTGCGTTACTTCAACGCGTCAGGAGCGGACCCCGACGGGGCTTACGGCGAAGCTCGCCGCCATGAAGGGCACCTGATCCCGTTGGCCTTCCAGGTGGCCGTCGGCCGTCGCCCCCAGCTCAAGATCTTCGGCAGCGACTGGGATACTCGCGACGGAACCTGCGTCCGCGACTACGTCCACACCGACGACCTCGCCCAGGCTCACCAGCTCGCGATCGAGAACATCGGACCCGGCGTGGGTCGCTATTACAACCTGGGTTCGGGTTCGGGCGTGAGCGTCCTCGAGGTCTTGCGGGCCTGCGAGGCCGTGGTCGGCCGGCCGATCGCCCATGAAATCGTGGGCCGTCGCCCCGGCGATCCCGCCACCCTGATCGCCACCCCCGAGAAAATCGTCCGCGAACTAGGCTGGGCTCCTCGCTTCACCGACATCCACGCCATCGTCGAGACCGCCTGGAAGTGGCACAACACCCATCCTCACGGGTACGCCTCGGCGCAATAACCAGCCTCCCTGCAGCATCCGGCAAGTCCCCTTCGCGTTGCGTAGAGTGGGCACCGCTCATCAAAAAATGTTTTCTCGTAGGGCAGGCCTTGGCCTGCCGGGGCTGTTCGCTGGAGCCTCGGCAGGCCAAGGCCTGCCCTACAAAAAACTTGCCGGATGCTCCATAAAGAGAAATTTGTGAATAAATGAATAAAATCGATTATGGTTTGTCGTAAGAAGATCGTCGAGGCGATCAAGACAATGAATGAGCTGCTCCAGAGCGGAGAAGAGCCGCCGGCCTTCGGGGCGGATCGCCCAATTGCACGCTCCCAACGAATTGGCCAGAATGGCGGCAATCGACGAGCCGTGCCGCGATAACGCGAGAAAAAAACCAGAGACTCCTCCATGACAACCGAAGCTCACGCCAGCGAAACGAGCCACTTCGCGATCGGATGCCAGGTCTGGCCCCTGCGTTCGATGCTCAAGGACTTCCCTGCTTTCGTCAAGATGGTGGCCGAGATCGGGGTGACAAGGCTGGAGCTTTGCTCACCGATCGGGTTCGGCCCTGAGTTCGCATCGCTCGGGGACGCGAAAGCGGTCAGGAAGATCCTGGAGGATCACGGCATGCGAGCCGAGAGCTCCCACTTCAGCATGGGGGAGCTGCGGAACAGCCATGAGGAGAGCATCGCGTGGGCGAAGGAAGTCGGAATCCGTCAGATGATTACCGCCACCCTGGGCGAAAGGGGGAGCAATCCAACGCTCGACCAGGTGAAGCGGGCCGCCGAGGAATACAATAGGATCGCCGCCGTGTCGGCGAAGGCTGGGCTTCAACAGGGCCTGCACAACGAGGACTTCGAACACGCGATGGTCGATGGCCATCGGGCGTACGACCTTCTGTTCGACCTGCTCGATCCTGAACTGGTCAAGTTCCAGTTCCAGATGTCGGCGATCACCGTTGGACTCGTTGGTGCCGATTATTTTCTGAAATATCCCGGACGCTTCTACTCCATGCATCTGCAAGACGTGGACATGAATGCTCCAACCGATGGAAAACGCCCGCAGGTTCCGCTAGGCCAGGGGACCATCGACTGGGCGAAGACCTTCAGCACTGCGAGGGTGGGCGGGGTCAAGAATTACTTCGTCGAGCAAAGCTGGGAACTCACACAGCAGAGCGTCGCCTATCTCAAGACCTTGAAGGTTTGATCGCAACAGAGCCTGATCCAACGGTCTCTTGGCCGGCTCGCCCTGAGGCGCCCCGGGGACAGGCCCTGGCTGATCCCCGGGTCCTCGAAGACTCGTCCCCGGCCACCCTAATCACACATTCGTCTATCAGAATCCTGTTGCCGGATTGCCTCTCAGCGGTTCCGGACGCTGGTATCGGATGACAAGCTCCGGGGACGTTACGGCGATGGCAATCGTCGGGAGCCGATCCTCACACCGCCTTTGGCACGGCGAAACTCAGATGATGAGCGAGGTGGATCAACAGGAGCTGATCCCATTCCTCTTTGGTGAGTTCTCCGAAGAAGCGATGTGGGACCACGGGACCGCGTGACGCCCGGTAATGGGCAATGGCGGCACGCAAACCTTCGGCCTCCTCGGGCTCGCTGAGTGTCTCGCCGGGCATGATTTCGGGTGGTCCCGGGAGCCCCTCGGGAAGCATCCCCGTTTCGAACACCTGCCGCTTCTTCTCCTCGGAGACTCGATTTGAGAGATCATAAGATGTGGATGCAGGCAGGTCGACCACCCGGCGCGTGGCCGTCGCCAGGTGGCGACAGATCTGGGCCAGCGACCACTTCCCGGCAGTCGTATGGCCTTCCAGGAGCCGCTCGACGTCCGGCATGACCTCGTCGAGGCTCGTGTAACGCAGTGTTCTTCGGCCTGATGTCATGCGCCAATCCTTCATCATCTGATTCGGGCCGTCATTATCCCAGCGGACCGATTCCGGTTTCCCGCCGGGCTAGAGCGGTTTGCGATGGGATCGCCGACAAAATCCCGGAAGACCTTGGTGAAATCTTTGGGGTTTATGTGTTGAACGCACTATAAACCGAGGCTCTGGAGATAAGCCAAGGCCTCTTGACTTCCCTCGAGCAACGTGGTCACTCTCCGGCTTTTGGGTGAGCCACCTGAGCGAAACCCGCTCTAGCAAGAGGTCCGAATGATACACCGAGGACCGCCCGAATCCTAGAGGCTATTCGGCAAGAGGATTCTGATAGGCGAATGCGAGATTTGGGTGGCCGGGGACGAGTCTTCGAGGACCCGGGGACCAGCCAGGGCCTGCCCCCCGGGGCGTCGCTGCGCTCCTCCTCGGCCACCCACCTTTCCTGATTTCACGCGACCAAACTCTATCCGGATCGCTTTAGAGGCCGACGACCGAGCGTCCCCGATGCGTAAGCCCTGCTCATCCGATCTGATCAACGAACCATGGGCGATCACGATGCGGGTGAAGTGCTTGACCAAGATGTGGTTTGGCCGAGCGTGAGAACATCCGAACCGTGTTAACTCTCGGTCGTCGGGTTTTCTCGATCATCCGCCTGAAGCGTAACCGCACACGGAGGCTTCTGCCGGAGATGCCTGGCCGCGCAGGGCTGTTACTTTTGCGCGTGCGTCGCTTCGAAGTCTTTGAGAAGCTTGTCGACGATTTTGTCCAGGCTGGTTCCGCGAGTCCCTCGACTGTTGTCGCGGATGATCCCTTGATCGTCGAGGACGAAGACCGTGGGTATGCCTCGGACATGGTAGCGGGAGAGGATAGGGCCTTCGACCGCCCCGACGCCGAACAGCGTCGCCAGGTTTTGCTCCGCAGTTGTCGAGGGGACAATCGCCATGCGTTTCGGTCCTGCTGGAGTCTGCGAAATCTTCTCTTAATATGCGTCGAGTGCCCCTCGGTCTTCCAAACTTGTCGTAAGTTCCCTTCGTTGAGCGGCTTTTGGAGAATGTGATGAGCACTCGATCGAGCCGACTCTGGTCCTTTGATGTTCGTTACCGATCACTTGCGGATCCACGGAAATCATCGACGATGAGTGTCGACGTCTCGGTGGTGAAAGTGGGATGTGACGTTTCTTTCTCCTGTAGGTCTTCAGAATTCGCCAGCTTCCGCCGGATGTCTCGGAATGTCACGGCAAGCCCCACGACATACAGAAGAGAGAAGGTGACACTGACCGCCCAGTGGATCGTCGAGAGGGTCATCGGGAATGTTGCATTCGAACCGGAGAGCCACGTCCTGATCATGACGCTGGTCGCGATGCCCGAGAGCCACGGCACGACATCTCCGACAATCATCAGCCTGATCCCTCGAGAGAGCTGGAGATTATAGAGGTAGACCCCTAAGCTCGCGAATCGCACGAAGATCAGGAATAAATATCTGGGAGTAATGTACAATGAGAAAATTCTACCGGTCCGGGTAGACCATCCGTCCGAGACGGCGGCGGCTGACAAGATCGCAAAGTAGGCAGTGATCCCCATCAATTGACCAAGCGTCAAGCGGAACCGAGGGGTCGACTGGGTCGACGACATCGCTGATCTCTCCGATCTTCTCCAGGGGGGGACGGCAGCCGGAGTCGTTGGTATCCGACGGAGCTCGCCGTATTCGAGCGGACAGAACGATTGGCCGCCTCGTGTGCTGACTCGGATCCAATCGCTTTGAATTCATAAGGTGTTCTCCATTGTGAGAGATGAGACAGCGATGGCAATAGGGTGATTGATCGATCCACAGAAAGTACAGAAGGACCTGAGATCGAGGCCCCTCATCAATGAGGTAGGAATGGAAAATGGGGGAAGTTCTGCGTTTCCAATAACCGACTCTACTGTTAAGTGCCGTTTCGTCGGTCTCCTTTCAGGGTTTCTCCCTGTGCGGTCTTCCGTATTTTGGATAACGCATTCATTTCTCTGAAATATTGCGTTATGATGAACTAGATTTGCTGTGGTGTGAGCATTTGATGCAATCGGTACGTAGCCGCCTTCAAGGCCAAGGTCGCCCTGGAGGCTGTTGAGATACGACGTGGTGCGCAGGCCGATATTTTGGTGGCGGCTCCGGCTGGGATCAGGCAAGCGAGGTGGACAGCCCGGTCACAAGCGACACACCTGGGCGCTGGTCCCACCCGAACAACTTCGAGAGACCTTCGAGGTCAAGCCGACACAGTGCCGACGGTTCGTCGAACGCGTTCTGAGCGTGGCGGCAACGTACCGTCAGCAGGGCCGCAATGTGCTGGAGTACCTCACGAGGTGTTTCCGGGCTCACGTTACGGGTGGTCCACTTCCCTCGCTGCTGGTATCCAATCTCGGGATCGATCTGCTCTGATACGACCGCTCTGACGTCCGAGGAAAGCGACCCGCGCCAACCGGCGGGCTGGTCGCGAGGCGTCGAGATCAGGAGCGCAGGGCGTCAGCTCGGGGACGCGTCGGGCGGCCGACTTCGACGTCGAAGTCGCGGCACATGGCCCGGGTCACGAAGTAGGCCCCGGCCCCAAGGGCGGTCGTGCCAGCCAGCCAGACGGCCACGACGGTCCGGGCTCCCACGACCTTCTGGAGGGCCCCCGTGCCGAACATCATAACGCGAAGACACTGAATGCGGGCATCGTGCGGCACGTTATCTGGGAATCCCACCACCTTCGGGATGGGCGTCGCGCCGAACTGCACGAACGCGCCCGAGTGGACCACGGAGAAAACATCCTCGTACGAGAGCAGCGACGACCAGACGAGGGCGCTCGAGATCGCCCCCACCAACAAGGTCACCCCGAGCGCGACCACGAGGCGGACGACAGGGGCCAGCGTTTGGCCGGCCCGTTTCATGCCGCCCTCCCGCAGCGACCTGGAAACGCCCAGTGCCGAAAAGAACCAGGCAAGCGCCGCCAGCCCCGTGACCGCTGCCAGGAAGCCCAGGGGGTGCACGGCGCCGGCCATGAGCCCGACCGTCCAGAGCGCGATCAGTGTCAAGGCGCCGCGAAGGCGACTCAGGACGGGCCCGAGCATCTTGGCCCGGAGGATCTCCCACCCGGAGAGCGGGGTTGCGATCAGACCGAGCCAGGTGCCGCGCTCCCGCTCCCGCTCCCGCTTCACGCCCGCGACGGCGGCCCCGTAGAGTTCGACGACGTACCCCCCGACCCAGACCGCCGAGCACAGTCTCAAGGCGATGTTGAACTCCAGGCGGGCCTGCCCCGCGGCCGGGCCGGCGGCTGGCATGATCAACTTGTCGCCGAGAACCCGCACCAGGGGGTTCCAGGCCGGCATGGTGAATGCCTCGGGGGCCGCGCCGTAGCCGCGCGCGGCCAGCTCCCGGAATGCGGGGACCGCGAACCAGGACGTTACCAGGGCGATCAGGCCGATCCAGACCAGGACGATCAGCCGGTCCTCGACCCACGCCCTCACGGTCGCCCGGCGGTTCGTCTGGATGGCGTTCCAGAGCACCGGATCGTCGCCACAGGGTGGGCGCGGCCGGCGGCGTCTCGACTGCCGCAGCATCCGGAGTCTCGCACTCTGCCCCTCGACATCCTCCAGGGCGCGCGAGGCCGGGCGAAGGCGCCAGGCCGCCCACAGGGTCAGCACCGCGGCGCCGGCGGTCTCGAGCGTCATCATCCGCAGCACCCGTTCGATGATACTGCTGGGTCGAGGCATGACGCCGAGAAGGCTCAGCCCGACTCCGCACGGGCTGGTGTCGTGCAGCCAGAGTGCGGCCTGGGTTAGCCACCGCGGGCCGCCCGTCCAGAGGAGCATCCTGAGAGCCAGAAAGGCGGGGCGAAGACCATGCCACGCGAGCAAGAGCCCGACCGCGATCGAGACGGCCCGGCCACGGCTCCGCGCGCCGACCGAAGCCACGACCGAGATCGCCGCCGCGGCGAGCGCGGTCGAAGCGACCCCCGCGCCGGAGAGCAGCACCAGCCCCGGATCGACGCCCCCGAGAAACACGATCAAGACGACGAGTGGGAGTGCGGCGGCCAAGCCGTTCGCAGCCCTGAGCAGGCCCGTCGCCATCGTGCCCACCACAATCTCGGCGCTGGAGAGCTGGGTCGCCAGCAGCGCGTCCAGGCTCTTCCGGTCGCGCTCCGAAGCGATCGCCGGGGCGACCTGTCCGACGACAAGCCCGATCGCGATGCCTGCCTGCGCGAAGGCGGTCAGGCCGAATACCACGAGGGCGAACCAGGCCGCCTCGCGGACCGAGGTCCTGTCCCAGCCCCACTCGTACCAGACCACGACGCAGCCCGCGACGCCGCACGCTACCAGCAACAGTGCGATGAGCCGGTCACGAATCACCCTCGCGCATCGCACCGAGGTGACCATCTCACGCTTGAGGAAGGGTTCCGGAAACATCACCATGCCCCAGAAGTTTATCTATGACGTCTGTCGTGCGCCTACGGATTAGACACCCCGGGGCTTACTTCCGCAAGGTGAGCGATTGGAATGTTGCGCGAAGATCCTGGCCCGATCATCGAGGCTCATTCCAGGCGGTGGGAGCTTATCGTGTACACATACCTCGGCGGATTTGTCAGTTGCCCCGATCCCGCACAGGAAAGTCAGGCGATCGAGCGGACAATCGTCTTCGGTTGGGGTAATATCAGGCTCATCAAAGTACCCCCCCCCGTTGTACTGAAGCAGAAACTCCCGATAGTCAGCCGGCAGTTCGACGCCAAGTCTTCCTTCTAAGAGGCTATCCGGATAAGGTTTAGCCATGTGAAAACAGGAAAGGTGGGTGGCCGGGGAGGATCGCAGCGACGCCCCGGGACGAGCCTCGGCCGACCCCCGGGGCGTCGCTGCGCTCCTCCCCGGCCACCCAAACAACGTATCTTCGCGTCAATGCTAACTTCCCGGATAGTCTCTAAGACCATCCTTCATGCGGCAGCACCGGGCGGGGCATGGGGGTGGTCAATGGCGGTCGCGCGGCGGTTCGGGCTGGACGAGGTCGTCGCGAATTTCCAGGAACTCGAGGACCCGCGTTCGGAGATCAACCGCAAGCAGTCAATCCAACATGTCGAGCCCAGGATCTCTCGCCACCCTCTGTCTTGGTTTCGGGTTTCATTTTTTGACTTCTGAAACCAGGGCGACTACACTTGCTCCTGTTCGCCTCCAAAAAGGAGCCAAACCATGAGCGAAGCAAAGCTCGGCGGCCGGTTCACGTTTCCCGGCACGTCATTGACGGTCCACCGGATGGGCTACGGTGCGATGAGACTCTCCGGCCCCGGCATTTGAGGACCGCCCAAGGATCCGGATGAGGCTGTCGCCGTCTTGCGCGAGGCCGTCGCCGCCGGTGTGGATCACATCGACACCAGCGACTTCTACGGCCCGCACGTCACCAACCAGATCATCCGGCAGGCCCTGCACCCGTACCCCGAGGGGCTGGTGATTGTCACCAAGCTCGGGGGCCGCCGCCCGCCCGATAAGTCGTGGCAGCCGGCCAACTCGCCCCAGGAGTTGACCCAGGGCGTCCACGACAACCTCCGTAACCTGGGCCTGGACGTGCTCGACGTCGTCAACTACCGCCACATTGGCGTGGGCCACGACCTTGAGGAAGGGCCCATCGCCGAGCAGGTATCGGCGCTGGCCGACCTTCAACGTCAGGGGCTGATCCGCCACGTCGGCCTGAGCCATGTCACGGCTGCCCAGGTGGCCGAGGCGCAGGCGATTACCGATGTCGTCTGCGTGCAGAACCAGTACAACCTGGCCCATCGCCAGGACGATGCTTTCATCGCCGACCTGGCCCGGAAGGGCATCGCCTACGTGCCGTACTTCCCGCTCGGCGGGTTCACACCTCTGCAGTCGTCCACCTTGTCGTCCGTCGCGGATCGGCTCGGGTCCACGCCGATGCAAGTGGCTCTGGCATGGCTACTGCGTCGGTCGCCCAATATTCTGCTGATCCCCGGCACGTCGTCGCGGATCCACCTCCGCGAGAACCTGGCCGCAGCGGAGTTGACGCTGCCGACCGAAGCTCTGGCGGAACTGGACGGGATCGCCGACGCTGCGGTCAAGCACTGATCGTGGCCGACCCTGGTCCACCGCATCGAGAGGTCTTCCATGTCCCCCGCCGACGCCCCGCTCACCCGCGATCGGATCCTGGCCACCGCCGAGGACGTCATCCGGCGTTTCGGCCCAACCAAGGCGACCGTCGTGGACGTGGCCCGGGCGTTGGGCGTGAGCCACACGGCCGTCTACAAGCATGTGGCGACCAAGGCCGAGTTGCGGGACCTGGTCGTCGGCAAGTGGGTGGAGACGACCATGCCCCCGCTCCGGGCCATCGCCGCGCTGCCGGAACCGGCCCCGCAGCGGTTACGCAAGCTGATCGATGCTCTGATCGCCGTCAAACGCCGCCGGGCCGCCGATGACCCAGAGTTGTTCGCGGCCTATCTGACGCTGGCCGCCGACGCCAAGTCCGTCGTCGCAGCGCATGTCGACGAACTGGTCGGGCTGGCCTCGACAGTCATCGGCTCCGGCGTAAAGGAAGGCACGTTCCGCACCGTCAACCCCGTGGCCGCCGGCCGGGCGGTGATGGTCGCCACGTCGCGGTTCCACCACCCGGCCCACGCCGCCGAGTGGACCGATCCGGACATCGACGCCGCGTACGACGACGTCTGGCAGTTGCTGATGGACGGACTCTGCGCCGTGAAATGAGCGATCCAGAGCGGTTATCGCTTGGATCGCCTACAAAATCCCGGAAGATCTGAGTGAAATCCCTGGGATTTATGTGTTAGACGCACCATCAACCGATGGTATGTAGATGGCCGTATGGGGTGGTACTGGGGACTTGTCCACCAGTGAGCCCAGGCTGGCGCTATTGGTGGACAAGTCCCCAGTGCTACCCAACCGGCCTCTTTGGTTCTCATGACCTCAATCATACGTGTTGGCCCGTCTGTTCTGACCCGATGGCTTCTCTGGTACGGCGACCACCCGGGATGAAGGGTTCTGCCGAGGTTTTCCGCATTTCTCAAAGAGTGCGAGATCGACGATGCGGGCCGTGCGAATGAAGAGTCCCACGACGACTGGAGGAGTTGAAGTGTTTGGATGCCTCTCGCCCGGCCATCCTGAAACTTGAATTCGGCCTGAGATCGGCATGGAGAGGCGGCGATGCGAAAGGAAGAGCCGGGCGGCGACGACCCGATCGAGTCGCTGGACTGGCGTAAGGCCCTACCGTTCAACGTGGACACGTCGAGCGAGCAACAGGAGTGGTTGGGTCTGCAGGCGGCTAGCTTCCACAAAGTGTCCAGCGAAGAATTGAGCGTGGGCGCTCTTGACCACCATCGGCTTGTCCTGTTCGTCCGGCCGCCGGAGGAACTGGACATGGTGTATGGAGAGGTGAAGCGACACTCACCGCCCCCCATGGGATCGATCTTACTCGTGCCGGCGGGCAGTCCGGCCTGGGTACGCTCAAACGGGCGCCGGGACGTACTGCACGTCTTCCTGGAGGCGGAGTTGGTCACGCGGGTTGCCGCTGAGACGTTCGACCTCGACCCGGCGCGGCTGACGATCCCACCGATCAACGGCCTGAACATTCCGCACCTGCGGGCCGCAATGCAACTGGTGCACGCCGAATTGACCGCCAAGGACGCCGGAGAGCCGCTGATAGCCGAGTCCCTGGCCAACGTCCTTGCCGTCCATCTCATTCGACAGATCCTCACGCCCCGCCAGTCGAAGCCACCCCGGGATGGCATGCTTCCAAAGACGCGGCTCCGCGCCGTCGTCGAGTACATCGATGGACACCTCGACAACGAACTGACCCTGGAGCAGATAGCGGCCGTAGCCCACCTTAGCCCCTATCACTTCGCCCGGCAGTTCAAGGCGACCACCGGCCTCCCGCCCCACCAGTTCGTCATTGTTCGCCGTGTGGAACGCGCCAAAGAATTACTGCAGGGGAGCGGCGACCTCTCCGTAACGCAGGTGGCCTCGCGTAGCGGCTTCTTCGACCAGGGTCAGCTCTCGCGCCACTTCAAGCGTCTCGTCGGCGTTACGCCAGGGCAGTTCCGGCGGCGCTGATACTGGATCTACTCTATGAAGGGGTGAAGCGGCATGTACCGCCCCCGTGGGATCGATCACGGTAATACCGGCCGGCATCTCGGCCTGGGCGAGTTCGAGTGGGCACAAGGACATGTTGCCCGTCTTCCTTGAGGCGGAGTTGGTCACACGTGTCGCCCGAGCTGTGATGTGGGAAGTGGACCGCGAACTGACCGCTTGCGACGCTGAGGGCAAGCTCGCCGCCGAGTCGCTGGACAAGCCACCAGTGCTACCCCCAGAGCCTCTTTACTGCTCTTGAGCAACGTGGTCGCTCTCCAGCTTTCGTATGTCCTATCCGAGCGAAATCCGCTCGAGTTGGCCTGTCACCGATTCAACGGGGGTTCATTCACGCTCTTCCAGAGCAAGCGGCCGTCGGACGAGTAAATGGCTCGCAGTTCGTTGAAGCGGACATACCTCCCGCATTTCATCTGGTTGCGGGGGTGCTTCTTCGGCAGGTCGGCGCTCAGGCTTCCGCAGCCCTCAGGGTCGTCGGCGGGCGGTATGACGACGACACCGTCGCCACGGAGGAGGCGCTCCCGCGTACCGTCGGCGTACTGGACGTCGAATTCGCTCGGCCAGCGAATCTCGCAAAGCTCCTCGTAGATCGCCATGAGGGGGCCTGACACGCTCCGGGTGGACGAAGGGCCGGTCCGTCCGGGACGATGGCGATTACCACGCCAGCCAGACCCCCGGATGGAGCAGGCCCCTGTTGATATTCTTGCATCCGTGACCCGCCCCGTGCCAGATTTAACCTCTTTATCCCTGCGGGAGACTTCGCCGCCCACGAGGGGTTTAGAGCGGTTATCGCTTGGCTGGCCCACACTCAAGCCAGAGAGTGACCCTGTGGCTCGAAGGAAGTCAAGAGGCCGGTTGGGTTGTACTGGCGGTTTCGTCACGAGTGGCGCCAGTCGGGGCTCACTGGTGGACAAAACGCCAGTGTGATTCTATGTGGCCATCTATATGGCATCGGTTGATGATGCGTCCAATATGTAAATCCTAGGGATTTCACTCAGATCTTCCGGGATTTTGTAGGCTATCCCATCGCAATCCGCTCTAGCAGCCTTCTCCTTCATAGAACAATCGCCAGGATCAATTCTACGCGTACGGTGAGTCTTCTCTACATCTCAAAAAGTTTGCCGATTCTCGTCCATTATCTATGCTTTCTTCAGCGGACTTTCGTTTTGGTGAATTCCTCGTCCCACCACTCCGACGTAAGGCCGGTGCGCTTCGTTGCGTTGGATTTCAATAGTTCAAAAGGCATCAAGATGCGACAAATTCTGGCGATCCTGGTTCTGGCTGGGCTGTTCAGCTCCCTGGTGCTGTCGAACGTTAGCCGCGCGGGATGTCCTCCCAGAGGAGGAGCCTGCGCGACGAAAGCAACTCCTAAGCATCCCCCTTGTCAAGCATCCGAGCGGTGCCAGAAGCGATTCGCGAAGTGGGATGCTTGCCGAGAGAAGGTTGGCGAGAGGATTGACAAGTTTTTCAATCCGACTTGGTGCCAGAAGGGTGCCATCTACGCGGTGACACCGGGTGCCGTCCCCTTTGTTCCTTCCGCTCAAGTGGCTCCTTCCGGCCAGGGTTCTTGAAGAGCTGGCTCCGAGTTGAGCTGCGGCGGACGTCCTGGACATCAGGCCGACCGCCGATTTCATTTCGGAGGCTGCTCAAATCCTCCATGAAATTGAGGGCGAGGCAGAAACCCCGCCCTCGGGACGTTTGCGCCCTGAATTATCTCAGCCCGCTTGGCCGATCACCTCGTTGCGCAACCAGTTCAGATGAGGTCGCTCTCACCCCATGCCAAGGGGCTTACCCACGCGTATTTCCCCCTGGGGAATATCCCTTCCAGATCCACTCGATCGCTTGCGGGAGGAACTGCTGCTGGGCGTTGCCGACACCGTGGCGGGCTCCGCGGCAGAACAGGTATTGGTACTCGTAGCCCTTGGCCTTCAACACCTTAGCCATGCGATGGTTGGCTTCGACCCAGTCGTGCATTCCGTCCCGCATCACGTTGGGGTTGAGCAGGTCCGCGTCGCCGACGGAGATGAACAGCCGGATCGGCTTCTTGGGGCTGTTCGGGATGAGCGTCTCGTGGAAGCCCCAGGCCCCGTCCGGGTACTTCGGATCGAACGGCCATGCCTGATTCACGAACGTGCCTGAGGTCGTCAGCACGCGGTGGTACAGGTCGTTGTGGAACCACGCCATGATGAGCGCGGCCGAGCCGCCGGAGCTGTTGCCCATCGCTGCGCGGCCGTCCGGGTCTTTCGTGAGCTTCACCCCGCAGTGCTTCTCGACCCGCGGCAGCACCTCGGTCTCGATGTACTCGGCGTAGTCGCCGTTCATGTTGTCGTATTCTTTACCGCGCTCGTGCCCCTGGGCGTCGCCGCCGCCATTGCCGATGGAAATCAGGACGATCGGCGGAATCCGCTTCTGGTGAATCAGGTTGTCGAGGATCGTTTTAAAGCCGTTGGCCTGTCCGGGGCCGTCGTGAACCACCATGAATGGCGCCTCGGTCCCCTCCTTGTACTGGGCGGGGATGTAGACGCCGACCTTCCGCTTGTAGTCGATGGGGTGTGTCTCAACGATCAGCGTCTTCGGATTGCTCGGGTCCACCTTCCCGAACTGGTCGCGGGCGATGCCGGGATTGAAGCTCTTGGTCTCCTTCGAGTCGATCTCGAACTGCTTCACCTTACCCTCGGGCACCCCGTCGACCTTCTTGCGTTCTGGGGCGGGCACGTAGTTCGGCCCGATGACGAAGTTGTCGTAGGCGTCGAGCGGGGGATTCTCGCCCTCTTTCAATACTTTGAACGGCGGGGCACCCGTGTCATCGAACTTGCGAGCCGGCGGCTGGGCCAAGGCGTTGGAGCATACGAAAACGGTGATCCAAGACGCCTTCAGAAGTTTGAGCATGATATCTCTCGACGATTCCTCGTTTGGCGAGCGCCCGTGACGACATTCGGGTGGTCGGTGAAAGCATCCTATTTACCCGATCCCGCATCGGTCGGCACTACGCCACCAAGAAAACTCTCGTGCAGGAACCAGTGGATCTCATCACCTTCGAACTTCCGCGAGCAGGCGAGCGAGTTTGGCGGGTGTGTCCGACTCATCGGCGACGGGGACTTTGACCATGACCCTGAGGAGGGATTCGCCTTCATATCGCAGGGTCAACGGCTCGAAGACCATGCGGCCGGCGATGGGGTGGTCGTAGAATTTGGGGCCGGCGTGGGCGGCGCGCACGTCGTGGCGGGGCCACCAGGCTCGGAACTCCGGGCTTTGCTCGGCCAGCTCGGCCACGAAGCGGTCGTGCCATTCTTCTCCCAGGTTGTGGGCGGTGCTGGCCCGGAACAGGGCGAGCAGACTCTTGGCTTGCTCCTCCCAGTTGACGATCAGGCGTCGTTGACCGAGGTCGGTGAACATCAACCAGACGATGTTGCGATCGCGCCCGGAGAGGGCTCCGAAGTCCGCGACCACGATCTGGGCCGCACGATTCCAGGCGACTACCGTCCACTCGCCGGTGACCACGTAGGCCGGGTGCGGGAGGGCGTCGAGCATGGTTTGGAGTGGGGAACTCACCGCGACCGAGGGGATGGCCGGTTCGGCCGGCGGGTGGCCTCGCGCCAGGACGAAGAGGTGGCGGTACTCGGAGGGGTCGAGCCGGAGAACGCGGGCGAGGCGGTCCAGAAGCTCTTCCGAGGCTCGGATCGAACGGCCTTGCTCGAGCCAGGTATACCAGGCAACGCTGAGGCCGGCCAGATGCGCCACCTCCTCCCGCCTGAGTCCCGGAGTCCGACGCCGACGACCGGCGACGAGGCCGGCATCGACCGGACTCAGCCGCTCTCGCCTCGTGCGGAGAAACTGGGCCAGCTCTGAGAGTCGTTGTTCCTCATTCATCCCTTCAGCGTAGCAGGGTGGGAGTCCTTATACCAGGATAAGTGGTCGCCTTGCTCCAGGAGCCTGGGCTCTCAATACTACCTACGAGAATGTTCGGAGCGAAACCAAAGGGAGAGCCATCGATTGGCTCGTGATCGAGCCGCCACCAGGGGCTTGAGCCGAGCGAGCCCAGAGTCGAGATGAGTCCCTCGTAGGAGTCGGTATGCAGACGAGACGGTTGGCAACACAGACATGAAGATCACGCCGATCGGCGGCGGCAACTGGGAATTCGCGTGGGGAGCGCAGGATGATCGACAGGCTATCGAGCGCGCGGTCGATCTCGGGATGAATTGGATCGACACGGCGGCGGTTTACGGGCTCGGCCATTCCGAGGACTTGGTCGGGCAGGCGATCCGAGGGATGAAGTAGAATCCCTTCCTCTTCACCAAGTGCTCGACGCTTTGGGACGATCGTCGGCAGATCCATCGCAGCCTCAAGGCCGATTCCGTCCGCCGCGAATGCGAAGCCAGCCTGCGTCGTCTCGGCGTTGACGACATCGACCTGTACCAGGTCCACCGGCCGAACCCGGAGGCCGAGATCGAAGGCGGGTGGGAGTCTTGACCTGGGTAGCGCGGTCGAGGATCTTGATTCTCCAATGAACCTTCGGATTGTCAGCCAGGTCATCCGCGGGTGATACGTGTGTTTTTATGTGTGATTTATCAGATGGTATGATGAACATGCAGCATCCTTTGCGAGTTGTGGCCTGCCTGTTTGGCGGGTTCATGGGGGCCGCTTGCTTTGCGACGCTCTCGATCGCCCAGGTTTCGCCATCCTCGGGGTCGGCGGCCTCGCGTGCCGTGGCCATTTGGCCGGCCGGGCCGTTGGAAGTTCGCGTCGCGTTTGACCATCCGATCGTGCCCGAAGTAGCTCAGGCCCTGGAGAATGAGCCGATCCCCTTTGGCGAGCTCGCGCCTCCCGAGCCCAAGGTGCTGGATCTCCATCTGGGCAAGACGCTAGGCCTGATTCACGTGGCCGCGGCGCGTCTTGAGGACGACGGCCGGACACTGGTTCTGGCGACCGACCCGCACCCGCGCGAGGCGACCTACCTGCTGACGATGCCCGATCTCCGGGCTCCTGGAGAAATCAAGAGTCGGATCAGGCGCCAGTTGGCCTACACGCTCAATGGCGTCGAGGCCGTTTGGAAGCCGGGCCAGGGGGAAGGCAAGCCGGCGTGGTCGGGCTGGTGGCCGCAACTGGATCCGGCCGCGGCCCGAGGCGCCACGGTGGGCTCGGTTGAGCACGAGCGGATCTTCTCGCGGTTGACGGAGCAGGGGCAGTTGTCCCTCCGTACGCTCGTCACGCTGCCGAAGGGGAAGGTGACGGTCCGGCTCGAGTCGAATGCTCCCGTCGAAGCAACGCTCGCGTTCGAGGCCCCCGCAACCACCACCAAGCCCGAGGGGCGGCACCGGGTCGACTGGACCCTGGAATCGACCGGCGACGCGGTGGAGCTGGCGGTGACGGTGCCGACCGGCTTCGAGGGCAAGGAGCCGTCCCTTCGCGTTTCCTACCACTCGGACGGGGATGCCACCGAGCGACCGATCCTCGCGTCAGGGCAGGTTCTCCCCTGGGCTCCGACGTCGACTCCGACTTCGGCCCTGGTACCTCAACCCCCCTTCTCACTGGCGGGGGGGGACGCGCAGAAAGGACAGGCGGTCTTCACCAGCGTCGAGGCCAAGTGCTCGGTCTGCCACAAGGTCAAAGGGCAGGGGGGGGACGTTGGTCCTGTGCTCGACATCGTTGCCGGCCATGACCCGGCGGAGGTCTTCCGGGATATCAATGAACCGAGTGCGGTGATCAACCCCCAGTTCGTCCCCTACACGGTTGCTCTGAAGGATGGCCGGGTTGCCGTCGGCGTGGTGCGTGCTGACGGAGCCGACGCGATCAAGGTGTTCGACATCAACGGCCAGTCGGTCCGGTTTCTGAAGTCCGACATCGAAGAACTGCATCCGAGCGGCACTTCGGTCATGCCCGTCGGTCTTGCCGGAGCGCTCGGGGAAGCCAAGGTGCGCGACCTCCTGGCCTTCCTGGGGACGTCTTCAGGTTCGGGGCGGTCGGGAGCCTCGGAAACCGCTCAAAGCTCCGCGCAGGGTAAGCCGGCGGAGAAGTCCGCCTCCACGCTTCCGAGGCTCACCCCCGAGGTGGCCTTCCCGAACCTTCAGTTCGATCGACCCGTCGGCCTGGCCTATCCCGACAACGGCGGCAACCTGCTTTACGTGAACGAGCAGCGAGGGGTCATCTGGTCGTTTCCCAACGACCCGAATACCTCCGACAAGAAAGAGTTTCTTGATATTCGTTCCCGAGTCTACTCTCCGGCCAGCGGCGGACACAACGAAGAGGGGTTGCTCGGCCTGGCCTTCCATCCCGACTTCAAGCGCAACGGCGAGTTCTTCGTCTACTACTCGTCCAAGGAAGGTCCCACGGGGCGTCGCTCGGTCGTCTCGCGGTTCAAGGCCTCCGGCGACGACCCTCGCCGCGCCGATCCGGCCAGCGAGCAGCGGATTTGGCTCGGTCCTCCCGACCCTTACGGCAACCACAACGGTGGGATGATCGCGTTTGGCCCCGATGGTTACCTCTACATCACGCTCGGCGACAGCGGCGCGGCCGACGATCCCCTGACCACCGGGCAAGACCCCTCCGATTTCTTTGCCTCGATCATGCGGATCGACGTCGATCATCCGAGCGACGGCAAGGCCTACGGGATTCCGAAGGACAACCCCCGTCTCCGCGACCCGAAGCGCTTCGCGGCCTGGGCCCCCGAGGTCTACTGCATCGGCCTTCGCAACGTCTGGAAGTTCAGCTTCGACCGCGCCAACGGTACTCTCTGGGCGGGCGAAGTCGGGCAGAACCTCTGGGAGATGGTTCACATCATCAAGAATGGCGGTAACTACGGCTGGAGCATCCGAGAAGGTTTTCATCCGTTCCGCCCTCGCCAGCGGAAGGACCCCGCCTCGCCGCTCTCTCCGCCGCTCGTTGAGTATCCGCACGCCCCCAACCTCGGCGGCTCCGGTCGCTTTGACAGCGGGAAGAGCATCACCGGCGGCTATGTCTATCGCGGGCGGGCTTTACCCGAGTTGGTCGGCGTCTATGTTTACGGCGACTATGACTCGGGCCGGATCTGGGGCCTGCGCGAGCACGAAGGCAAAGCCGTGGCCAGCGGTGAGATCATCGACCTGACGCGCAAGCCCCCGTTGCACATCGCTTCCTTCGGCGAAGACCGCGAAGGGGAACTCTACATTCTCGGCTTCGACGGCAAAATCTACCGCCTGGTCGCCGAGCACTGAGCAGGCGATCGCAAATCGTTCGTTGCAATCGACCAGGGACGGGTTTGGAGCCGGAGCTCCGAACCCGTCCCTCCTTTTTTTCTGATCGAAGCTCGCTTCAAATTGCCAAATCTTACCTGGGTAGCCTCTTTGGGTCGATCCGTATAAGGTTTGGTCGTGTGAAATTAGGAAAAGTGGGTGGCCGGGGAGGAGCGGAGCGACGCCCCGGGGGGTAGGCTTTGGCTGATCCCGGGTCCTCGAAGACTCGTCCCCGGCTACCCAAATTACACATGATTATATCTTTGTACTATTTATTATCAGAGGCCGCTGAGATCCGCCGCATAAAGGCGGATGCCGTCCTTCAAGTGCAGTCGCGCGACCATGTCCGAGGAAGCGGGCACGGTCAGGGTTTTCGTGGGGGGAAGGCAAAAACCGGAGAGGACCGAAGGGAGCTGATCCTTTCGCACTTCGGACGATCCCAGGGCCAGACCGTTCAGGATCATGGGCGAGTCGTTGATGATCTTGACCCGGTACGTCTCCTTGCCCTTGACCTTGGGACCGCGCGCGAGCTGAACGCGGATGAGGTGCCGCAGCATGCCCTCGGCCACCAGGTCGCCGAGCCGGAGCGATTCCCACTCCTGCTTTTGGGCGTCGGTCAGCGGCTTCCCATCGGAAGAGGTGGCTCCAGCTTCAGGCGTCAGGCCCGCCAGCTTGACCCGAAACTCTCCCACGCGGATCCAGTCGAGCCCTGAAGGATGGCTCATGCTCAAGGCGATCGATACGGAAATGTCGCCGACTTCCATCCGGCAGGCCAGGGCAGGCCCCTTGGGCTGTTCGGGGATCCCCTGTTCGGCTTTGAGACCGAGCACCGGATATTTATCCCAGAAGGTATGGAGGCGAGCCGCCAGGTCACGAGACTTGTCGCTCGTTTCCTTCATCTCCCAATAGATCCGTCCCGCTTCGCCTGGAGCCGAAGACTCATCGGCCTTTTCCAGGCCCTCGACGAAATGGCGAGCCAGCGCGAGCTCGTGAGCGTTCCCCCAACCCTGGCAGAGTCGACCGATGTCCTCCCAACTCGCGCCTGCGGTGACATACCAGAGGACCATCTGCGAGATCGACTGAGGCACCTTGCGTTCCACAAGCTGCTTGACCGTGGTCCTGGTTCGCGAATTGTCGGTCCACTGCTCGAGGGCGCTGATCTGCAACACTTCCCCCTTTGCGGGGAAAACCGGCCTCGCGTTCGTATCCGGACCGTTCAGGCTGACGACCGGCGTGGGAAGGTGTCGGACTTGCCGAGGCTCGAGGGTCGTCTCGGGAAGGCTCGTCGGCGGTACCGAGCGGAATCCACCGCCCATACCTCCCATGCCACCCATACCTCCCATGCCACCCATGCCCATGCCTCCCATACCACCGCCCATCCCCATCATGCCTTGCATGAGCGAGCGTTGATCCCAGGTGTCGCGGTCGCCGATGAGATTCATGATCAAGCGCCCGAGCATCATCATCCCCATCGAGGCGGGCAGGGTTCCACCGCCCATCATGCCGCCTCTTCCACCCATGCCGCCGCCCATACCACCCATACCACCCATGCCGCCGCCCATACCGCCCATGCCGCCGCCCATACCGCCCATACCACCTCCCATACCGCCCATACCTCCCATGCCACCCATGCCTCCCATGCCGCCTCCGAATTGGCCACTGGCCCCTGAGGCGATGAGTCCGGGCGGAAGCACGACGCGGAGCTTGGTCTGGGTTCGGTTCGTGAGTGACAGGGTCATTCGGCCGTCACCGGTTCCCTCGGCGGTTGCCGAGAGTTGTCCCGTCCGGAGTCCGGTAAGGACGTCGATCGACTTGAGGTTTTCTTCCGGGTCCGACGGGGTCGAGGATTTGGTTGAGGTGTTGTCCTGGCGAGCCGTCGCCGAGGGCTGCCGGTGCGAGGTGGCGCGGAGGTTCTTCCCTCTCGGTTGGGCGGCCACGAGTGGGAGAGTGACCGTCAGGAGGAGGCAGCCGCCGGCACCAATCTTTATGAAATGTGCCATCGATTTCTTCATGCCAAGGAAATGAGTGCGCACGGAAACAACCGCCTTTCGAAATGAGTGACATGACACGGTATCCCCTCCGCGCACGAAGGCGCGAGGGAATGCCTTGGGATTTCGAGGTCGATGAAGGGGTTCGGCGAGGATGGCTACCGGAGACGGAGCAGGGCGCAACGATCCTCAGGATGGGATCTCAGTCACGACGTTGGGGGAGGCCGAACTTCGTCGTCGAAATCCCAGGCCGGAAGCGCGCAACGCGAACGGGAGGGAAGCCTGCGCCGGGGGCAGTCACGCCGATCGGTATGGGGGGGGAGACGCCGGACTCAACAGCGCAGGGGAGGATTGGGTCGAACGACCTGGGAGTCGGCCTTCTGGCAGGCGAACCTGGTCGTGGAACAGGTAAGCGAGCTCAAGGACGACCAGGGAAGCTCGGGGGGAAGAGAAGCGTCGGGTCCTCCCTTGCGGAGGCCGACGATGGCCCGATGTCCGATCGCCGAAGCGATGGCAGAAACCGCTCTCACGCGGACGACGGACTGGGCCGCAGCCTCAATGCGTTGTGGGCCGTCGCTGAGTAAGGCGCGTCCGAAGCTCGACGAGCGAAACGGCGCACCGACATTCGCGGTGACGAGCACCAGCGCGAAGATCGCTCGAAGGTTTCGACTTCGGAAATCGAACATGACGAGGGCCCACAAGAAGCGTACAAGACTCTCTACAATAGGGAAATTATCGCATGGTTACCCATTCGTCAAACAAAAAAAGACGGTGCAGTCCTCGATGATCAAGAAGGAGAGAGAAAATCGGTGGGATCAGAATGTTGGTGTTCGAGTCGAACACCCCACCCACGTGGAGTCCGACGGAAATTCCTGGCGCGACATTCGTATCCCAGGCGTTCCGGGACATGTGGAGACTCTCGATCTCCAACTCACGCCGGGCGGGAGCATTGAAGGGCTGTTGAAGGAGGCGAAGACCGGCAAGCCGCTCAATCGCCTCGACTTGAAGATCGTGCATCCGACCGAGACCCAGGGGCGCCGCTGGACGTTCCACACCTATGCCACAACCGACGACCAGGGCCGCTTCCGCTCCCTCCGCCTGTTTCCCGGCGCATACGATGTGGTCGTCAACTCGCCGACGCTGGGCTATCCGCTCATCGGCCAGGCGAAGTTGCAAGTAACCGCGGCCACCCAGGAGCCGTCCCTTGATTCATCTGTCACACTGAAGGGACTCAGTCCACTTCAGATTTTTGTTCGTGGGATCAAGAAATTGATGAAATATCACACGAGTGCTTTGTTAACCATGAGAAAACGGGTGCAGACGGCCTGCCGTAGGGTGGGCATTGCCCACCGATCTTCGCTCTATCAAAATGAATCGCTTACCCGTCAATCGAACGTTGACAAAGCACTAGCGCGTGAGCAGGCCGGCGTCGATCACGAACTCGGAGCCGGTGATGAACCGGGCCTGGTCCGAGGCGAGGAAGACGACGGGGCGGGCGAGGGGCGAGTTCGAGAGCCTCGGGATCTTCCTTGGCGTCGATGAGGATCCAGCGGAAGAAGGTCGAGCAGATCAAGCAGTCGGTCGCGGCCGAGATGGCGTGGGCGAAGAGGAGGGTAGGGCGTTCGCCGAGGAATTACTAAACTTCATCCCGCAAATCATACCATTGCATCAGGGCCCGCAAGGCCACGGGCGACCGCGCCAGGGTCCGTTTCATGTTCGAGGCCCGGCCAAGGGAGGCTTCCAGGGCCTCGATCTCGGCCCGGGTCTGGGGATCGTCGTCCTTCTCCAGAGGTGCGATGCGAGCCATCGATGAAACCCCCCGTGCGTGCCCCCGAACCCAGACAGAAACCGCGCCGGCCGACGAGACGACGCTTAGCTCAAGCGATCTCGCCGGCCGTGATCAGTCGTTCTCAGCAGGCGACTCGCTTCAACCCTTGTGGACGGAGTGGCAGGACTTGCACGAAGTAGCCAGCTTCTTCTGAGCCGCCACGGCCGCGGCTTTGTCCTTCGACTTGGCGGCGTCGGCCAGCGCCTTGGCTTCGGCGTGATAAGCGTCGCTCAGCTTCTTCCAAGACGCGGCATCCCCCTTGGGAGGATCGTTCTTGACGAGAGCTGCGGTGAGATCCACAAACTCCTTGGAAAGCTTCTCAAGGCCTGCCCAGTCTGGCGTTTCTTCGCTCAGCTTTGTCTTGAGCTGCGCCAGCGGGGACTTCGCTCCCTTGTTGAGTTTCATCACGTCCTTGATCGAAGGGGTCTCTTCCCCCGCGCCCGACGCGATCGCCGCTGTGATGAGAAGGACCGGTCCCACCAGCAGCGCCAACTTCTTCGTCATCATCCAGACGTCTCCAACAAAGTGTATCGTGAGTCGCCGCAAACCGAACGTCCCAACGCTCGGATTGCGGACGCTCATGATAGATCATCGGCTCCGAAAATTCCAAGGACTCTATTGAATCGATCGATATGATAAAGCTTGATGTCGTTGCTCAGATAGGCATGACGCTGCGCATATACCCCGCCGTCGCTTATTCTCGCGCTCTTCTCGAGTCGCGGCTTTGGCCATAATTTCACGATCCCGCATCCCGGCAAGGACTTCAATAGGCGAACTTCTGCTCGATCGAACCTGGTGCGGAACGCTTCCTGGGAAGCCAAAAGGTGGAATGGCTCTGAAGATCCTTGAAGTTCGCGTGGAAATGCAAAAAATGGGTAATATAGATGATAAAATGCGGGTGTTTTCGCCCCTCTTGCTTTAATTGCTTGTAGTGTCTCTTCTTAAAAACTTCTTGATCGAGTTCCTTTTTCTCTTTCCTTATCTTTCTAAAATCGGTAAGTTGGGCTACTTCGCGTTGTGTTGTATTGTCGGGTTAACTGGATAAGTTGCGGACAGGAGGTCCCCAGAGCTGAGAGAGCGGACACCGCCATGCAGAATCGATGGGTCGCACGGGTTTTCCTGGGGCTGATCTTCGTATTTCCGCTGTTGGCGAGCGCGCAATCGGCTGTTTGGACCGGTCCAGTGCGCAATCGGCTCGGGAATCTGGCACCGGTTCTGGCGGTGGAAGCATTCTTGGTCGCCGGCTCGATCTTTGCCTTTCGCGAACGACGCCGGCTCGTCGCCGAACTTGAAGTGGCCCGCACCCGCATCCCTTCCTCATCCGTACGATCGACGTCGGCCTTGCCTAGGTCGATCGTGCCGATCAAGACGCCGATTTACGGCAACCTGAAACACTGATCAATCCGGTGGCCTTGCGTCGGAATCGGAGGACACCTCGCGCTTCAAAACGGTCCCGTCCGGGAACTGCGTGAGCTCACGGAATTCCTTCTCGGATTTCGACCAGGCCCAGCGCGATAGCGGGTCCCCGCCCCCACCATTCGTATCGATGAAGATACGCCCCTTGTTATCCGACCGCGTGGGTTGACACTCCCCACGGCTAAAGCCGGGGGATTCTCGGTTCCGCGACACGTGCCTGCTTTCGCAGGTCTTACGGTGTCTCCCCGAGCGTTTAGCCTGTCCGTCTGCCCGGCGGCCAGGTGTTCAGACTCTGGCGTCTCACGACGTGCAGAGATGTTCCAAAGTGCTGGCTTGGTTATCGCCAACACTTGTTATGATACGCGTGTCCACGCGCCGAA
>Ga0153954_1000285_pt1 | contig 43819 bp, 33 predicted proteins | sample TSFL038MetaG_FD_102277 | JGI IMG/M metagenome (GOLD analysis project Ga0153954, IMG submission 102277) | Attine ant fungus gardens microbial communities from Florida, USA - TSFL038 MetaG | ecosystem: Host-associated > Fungi > Mycelium > Unclassified | place: USA: Florida, Wekiwa Springs State...
GCGGAACCGTCGCACGATTATGAGGAAGGCGCGCTCCAAGAAAAATCGGCCGTTACTCCTGGCCGAGTTGGAGCGGCGCTATCGGGAATCGCCGGAATCTTAGCTCTTTCGCGGACCGTTGAATTTTTTTGCATTCGCTTCGTGGTTCATTCAGCAAGTTTTTTGTAGGGCAGGCCTTGGCCTGCCGGGGCTCAAGCGAACAGCCTTGGCACGCCAAGGCCTGCTCTATGAGAAGACATCGTTGATGGTCGGCGCCCACTCTACGGGAAGAGGACTTGCCGGACGTTCCACTGAGAAATGCACAGGTCCACGTCTCAACGCTCTGGCTGTGTGGTTTGACGACGGCATCGCTGAGCGTTGCTGTCCCAGGTCTCGATGCCGATCCCGCGCAAGGACGGCCTAACCCGTGGCTTTGTAGGTTTGGACAGAGGCGATTTCCCTCGAGGCGAACTCCCGAAGCTGATCCGACGAGTTCATCAATGACCGCCTCGCCGTCGAGGTCAGGCGGCTCGACCCGGCAGATCACCACCGCTGGGGACGAGAGCGATCGGCCCGTAGCCGTTGGCGGGAGGAGTCCCTCCCGCCGATTCGAAATCGATCGTCTCCGAAGGGAAGGGCGGAGGAATACCAAAGAGATCAGGCGAAAATCGAAGCCGTGAAAATGTCGCAGCGCCATGGCTTTTGGCAATGCACGATAGAGACCTCTTAATCTTGGCTTGAATCGGAGCATTACTCATGGGACGGCCCATCAGCGACATTTTCCTCACACCCTCGGTCAAGAATGCTGCTCACCCTGGCGCCGAGAGTTCGAGAGTCGGACGGCACCTCCAGCAACGCGAGCCGCAGGGCTTTCCCACCGGCCTGCTAGTGGACCCGAGTCGCGGGTAATCGGCAGTCCAAGCGGTGCGGGCAACCCGGCTGGAACGACCGGGACCCGTCCCTGAGGGACGATGCCTACCGGAACCGGTCTAGGGTTCAGGGCCGAGCCGAGCGGAGATCGAAATCGGCTCATGCTTTGATTGCTAAGTACGGCTGCTCCGGAATCTCGTGCACGTCCCAAGCGGGCTACGCTATCCCATGCTGATGCATGGGATATGAGCTGCCCGTGATCCAACGCCGGGCGATGTTTCCCGAGAAGGCTTTCGCGATCCGAGAGCTGCGGGATCGCTTTCGGCGACGTGGCTGGCAGGTCAGACCCTCCGTGATGGTGCCTCATGGGACTGTCCACACGGGAGGAAGGGTCGACCCCGGAAAGATACGCGCAGGAACGATCCGGAGGAGTAATGGCCACTCAAATGCAGCAGGAATTAACGGCGATCCTGGGACGGGTTCGGGCCGGGGACGAACGGGCGAGGAACGAACTCATCGCGCTGGTCTACGACGATTGGCGCTTGCTCGCCGCGCGCTTGATGCGCCGGGAACGGAGCGGACATACCCTCTCGGCGACAGCCGTGGTCCATGAGGCCGTGATCCGCTTGATGCGCAATGCGGCTTTCGACGCCAAGGCGGTGGACCGGAACCTTCTGTACGCGTCGGCCGCCCGCGCCATGCGTGAGGTTCTCATCGACCACGCGCGACGGCGGGCCACCGAGCGTCACGGAGGGGGCCGGCGGCGCGTTCCCCTGGACCTGGCCCTGGACTTCTTCGACGAGCAGGGGCTCGACGTCGTCGCCGTTCACGAGGCCCTCGATCGGCTGGCCGAGTGGAACGAGCGGCAGGCCCAGGTCATGACCCTGAGGTACTTCGGCCGGCAGACCGTCCCCGAGGTCGCTGCCTCGCTCGGGATCTCGCCGGTCACGGTGGAGCGAGACTGGCGTCTCGCGCGGGCCTGGCTTCGCGGTCGGCTCCGAAGGGAGGGGTCATGACACCGGAACGCTGGAGGCGCATCGAGGAACTGTTCGCCGCCGCGCTTCGGATCGACCCCGCGGTACGCGAGGCCTGGCTCGACGATGCCTGCGGTGATGACGAAGGGCTTCGGGCCGAACTCACTCGCCTCCTGGACCAGGATGCGCAGGCGATCCGGGAGAAATCTCTGACGGCGCCTGAACCTCCGGGCCGGGCTCTGGAACAAACGGAAAGCTGGCTCACTCCCAGCCGCCGCCCTCCGCCTGGAGCCGGATCGAGCGACGGCAGCGAGACCGGTTCCATCACCGATCACAGCGGCTTTTCCCCCAAGGCGGCGATCGTCGCGGGAACCCCGCACCACTCGATCTCCCAGACCGAATCCGTGGTGCGGGCGCGACTGCGCGAACTGCCGGTGATCTACATCCTCATTCTGGTCATGGCCACCCTCTGGAGGAGCGTCATCCTCGGAGATGATGATCAGGTGCTCAATTACCTCGATGCGACCATCATCGTGTCCTTCGGGGGAGTCATCGCTCGGCTCGGGTGCCGTCGGCCCATCCCGCTCTCCCGGCTCAAGGCTCTGGAACTGGGGATGATCGGGATCCTCGCGAGCCGGGTCGCCATCTTCGAATATCGCATTGTGCTGATATTTTCACAGCGAGGCGAGCCGATGATGGCCCAGTTTGTCGTGAAAAACTTCGTGCTTGTCACCGCCGTTTTCATCCTCACCTATGGACTTTATGTCCCGAAGACCTGGCGCCAGGCCGCGCAGGTCGTGGGACCGCTCGCGCTCTTACCTTTTGCGACCTTGGGGGGCCTGTTCCTGCTACACCCCAAAGACATGGCATGGCTCGGGCGAAGCTGGAAGGAGGGCGGGACCCCTCGGCTCTTGCTGTTCACCTTCGATGCGATGATCCTGTGCATCGTGGCGGTTGGCTCCACGTTCGGGGCCCACGCGATGTCCCGGCTCCGTCGCCAGGTTGCCGAGGCCAGGCATCTCGGCCAGTATCGCCTCCGTCTTCAGATCGGCGGCGGCATGGGCAAGATCTACCTGGCCGAGCATCATCTCTTGAAGCGCCCTTGTGCCTTGAAGCTGATCCGGCCGGGGAACTCCGCGGATCCGAAGGCCCTGGCTCGGTTCGAGCGCGAGGTCCGCCTGACCGCGACGCTCTCGCATCCGAACACCGTCGAGATCTATGACTACGGCCGGACCGAGGACGGAACCTACTACTACGTCATGGAGTATCTGCGAGGCCTGAGTCTGGCGGACCTGGTCGAGCGGCACGGTCCCCAACCGCCGGGGCGGGTGGTGTATCTCCTACGGCAGGTCTGCGGCGCCTTGCGCGAGGCACATGACGCTGGCTTGATCCATCGCGACATCAAGCCGTCCAACATCTTCGCCTCGCGTCGCGGCGGGTTCGATGACGTGGCCAAGCTGTTCGACTTCGGCCTGGTCCTCCCCACATCCAGGATCGGCGTGCCCCAACTGAGCGGTGTGGGCCAGATCCTGGGTACTCCGCAGTTCATGTCGCCGGAGCAAGCCACGGGCGAACGGAAGCTCGACGGACGCTGCGATATTTATGCGCTGGGAGCGGTTGCCTACTACCTTTTGACCGGGCGTCCCCCGTTCGTTGATGACGACAGGTTTCGCCTTATGATCGCGCATGCAAGAGACCCCATCGATCCCCCGTCCCAGGTTCGCGACAGTATTCCCCAGGACCTGGAACGCGTCGTGTTGCGTTGCCTGGCCAAAGCCCCGGCGGATCGGTTCCCGGACTCCGAGAGCCTTGAGCAAGCGCTCGGCGAGTGCGCCTGCGTGAAGGATTGGAACCAAACCCATGCCGCTCAGTGGTGGCAGGACGCCGATCTGGCTCAAGCAGGCGAGGGAGAGTCGCCCGCCTCGACCTCCGCCGAATCGTGAGGTCGATGACGAGCGAACACGAGAGCCGTGAGGCACTCCCGGCCCCCTGTTTCCATGCAAGATGCGGCCTTGGCGTTCTGACCGACTTCAGGGAGTCCGATGGTCTTTGGCTTGTTCGTCGTATTCGGCGATCCCTTCGATGATGGCTTTCATCAGGAGGTTTGGACCCGTTCGTGGCAACTCTTGCTTGCGGCACCAATCGAGGGCCGCCTGTGCGTCCCCGGCCGCCGCCTGAGCGTGTGCGACATCGCAGAGGGCGGAGGATCTTAGGGCAGGGTCCGGGATGGAGTCTGCCCTTCTGCGGGCCTCCGCAAAATTTCCCATGATCGCTTCGATTTTGGCGATTTCCCTGTTGATTTGAGCATCCAAATGGATGTGATACATCTTGGCCTTTTCGGTAGGTCTCGGCGCATCCGGTCCTGGCCGGGGTCGATTCCTCCTTCGCGACTCGACGTCCTCGATCGCCCGCAGGAATGTGGCGCGGGCTGCCTCCTGGCTGCCGGCTCGCCTTTGGGCGATCCCGAGTCGTGTGAGGGCTACGTAGCGGTGACCAGGCTCCATGTCCTCGATACAACGAAGGGGGCCGGTGAGGTCGCCCGCGACGATCATACGCCAGGTGATTTCCGACAACCGGCCGGACTTCCCCTGTATCTCATCCAGGTCCTTGGCTGTCTCGTACGCCTCACGCAAGGTCCGGCGTGCCCCTTCCAGGTCACCCAGTTTGCCTTGTTCGTGCGCGATGAGGAGCATCGTGTAGGCAGCACTACTGCGCATGCCGTTCTTGAGAGCGTCTCGGCCTTTGCTGATCTCCCTGGCGGACTGCATGGCACGTTCGGTCTCGCCGATCCTGGCTAGTGCTTGGGCGATGTCGCCCAAAGCAAGGGCTTTATCTTCGGCCAGTGGGACTTCGTCGAGCCACCGAAGCACCTGGTTGAGCAGGGAGTGGGCCGTGGCCCGATCGAGCGCCTCGGCGGCTTGGGCCATCTTACCGAGAGAATGGGCGATGACGACTTGCTTGATACGGTCGACCCTTGGGCCGTTGCGAATGCGGTCAAGGAGATTGAAGGCCCCCTCGATATCGCCAGCGGCCATATGCACCGCGGTGAGTTGGGGGATGATCAACTGCTCGGATACGTGATCTCTCATCGCCTCGACGTCACGGTCGGCTCGCTTGACGACTTCTCGGGCTTGTTCCTGAGCCTTCAATGCCGTCAGTTCCTTCGCGATCAAGGCCAGCGTCTCGATGCGACTGCCCTCGAATTCCTGCTCATCCCTGGCCTGAAGTGCCAAATGGAGGCTTTCGAGGGCTCCTTGCTTGTCACCCAACTCGGCCTGCAAGCGGCCGGCTAGCCAGAGATGCCGTGCGCTCGAAATCCCGTAGCTCACCGTGTTCCCGTTGCGCACGACGGATTGTTTGACCTTGGCCGCAAGACGAGCCGCCTGCCGCAATGTGTCCAGGGCGGCCGCACGGTCCCCAATCTTCGCCTGAGCACGGGCGATGTCCGATAACGTCGTAGGGTCCGCTTTGTCGGCCGATTGCTCGAAGGCCTTGATGGCCTCCTTGGCGATTCGACGAATCGCTTCATCGCGGCTCTTGTCCCTATCGGCATCCTCGGCCTTACCGGTTCCCGGCGCTCCGTTGGCGCCGCTCTTCGGAGACGGGTCGTCCACTCGGGAAAACGCGGCTTGGGCTCCGATCAGGAGTGCAGGGACCATGAACAAAGCCGTGGTCAGGGCGATCGTGATCCTGGGCAATGTCATCGAACGATCCTCCGTCTCAAGGAGACGACGGACTCGGGACACGAGATTACCCTCAGCCATCGCCACTGTGGCCGGGCTGGGGGACGGTTCTGCTTTGGCGTTGGTGAGGGCGAGAAGTGCCTCGGCGTAGGCGCGTGGGCGTCCGGTGTGGCGGACCACAGCCTCGTCACAGCAGTGCTCTCGCTCGCGGTGAACCCAGCCGGAAACCACCCAGACGACCGGATGGAAGAACAAGGCCGCCTCGACCAGCCTCTGGAGCAGAATGACCGCATTATCCCAGCGACGGACGTGAACAAGTTCATGCATTAGAGCGATTTCGAGCTGATCGGGACTCCAACCCGTAAAAGCAGCGGCCGGGAGTAGGATCGTCGGACGTACGATCCCCACGAGCACCGGCGAGCCGAGACGCTCGCAAGCCGCCAGCATGACGCGGCGAGAGACTCTCAGGGAATCCGCCAGGCGCTGAACGACTTCCGCCAAGCCAGGATCCGTAATGAGGACGCTCTGCTGACGCAGGCGTTCGGCACCAGCTAACCCCATCGCCAGATAAGTAAAAGTGACGGGCGCTCCCACCAGCCAGAGATATGGGAGATACAAGGCGAGGACCGCCATCAGTCGCCTGCCAACATGGAGGCGGGAATCGTCGTTCGCCCGCTTCATAACCGCCAAGCGTGGCGCCCAATCCGGCATTGAAAAAACTGACGAATCAGAATTCGGTGGATATGCAGAAGCATCCCGTAATCGCGAAGCGGCCTGTATCGGAGCGACTTCGGAGGGGAATCTTTCAGGAATCAAGGCCAAGGCGATGAACAGCGGAGTCATCGCGAGCATCGCCAGGCATGCCAAACTGTAGAGATATTGCACTTCGGATCTGGCACTTCGCAGGATCAGTCGGCCGATGACCGCGAAAAGACCGAGGATCGTCCCGACCCAGAGGAAGTGGAGCATGGTCCAGCCCACGACAGACCAAATCGGTGAAGCCGACCAAGTCGAGTTCATCATGAGCGTTTTCCCTTTTTCGAAGCAGGTTTGGACTCCTTGGAATCGATCATCCGCCGAATGGCGTCACGGTCTTGATCACTCAGCTTTTCCTCTTCAAAAAGGTGGGCGATCAGACGATGAGCGGAGCCGTCGAAAGCGAGGTCGAGCAGCTTACGAAGGAGACCGGATCGAGTGGCCTCCAGACTGACGGAAGCCGACCAGACATAGCCTCGCGGTCCGTCACCACGTTCCACAAGCCCTTTTTCACGCATGAGTTTAAGCATCGTGGCCACCGTGGTGGCCGCAATCGGCCTACTCTCTTGCCGCGCGGCGCGAATGGTTCCCAGCTCGGCGGGACCAACGCGCCAAAGGATGTTCAAAATCTCTAATTCACCGTCCGTCGGCTGTGTGCTCGGAGGTCTCGCCATGGCGTAGAATCCTTGGGCCAAAATCGACTGGCTTCGAATTCTACAAAATTAGAATGGCCCGTCAATCCGTTTTGCTTGCCTGGCGATGAGGAGCTGCAGGATTCTCGGTTGCGACCACGAAAGAGAGTTGTGTGAGTATGTGTGTTTGTGCAACTAAACTCCATCGCTCGGGATCTGGCGCGGCCTCTGTTACGTAGGCTTTGCACGAGATTCGCGCCGTTCGTGTCGGCTTGCACGGATTGGCATTGGCTTTTGACGACGATAGTCAAGGAGGGATGCCAACTTCCTGAAGCCGAGTAGCACCCGGGCCAGGAACGGGGTTATGAAGCGGAACGAGAGGATTTCAAGTGCGAGAGTCATCGACGGGAGTCGCAACTCGAGCGTTGGCTCGAGGTGGAGTGCGGCGGCGTTCGCGGGGCTCAAGAACGTGAGTTCCTCCGTTGAGGCCGGGAATGTCGGTGAGGGTGTGATCGACGAATAATGTAGAGGAAACTGATTGGCAAGTGTGGAATTGGGCAAAACCGGCAATCGTTGCCTGAGAAAAATGACACTGCAGCGAGGGAGGTTGTACAGGCCGGTTCACGGCCTACAGCCCACAGCGATCGTCTACCACACCATAGTCAAGGCGACTCGTGAGTGCGTTCTCGTCCTGACTTCTTGTCAAGGCAATAGGAGTGGGCAAAATGAGGCGAGGAATGCCACGGATAGCCACCCGAACGCCAAGGCGATCCCAAGGCGGTCGACCCAGCTCCGTTCCGGACGCCACCAGCCGCCCATCGCCAGAATGAACCAGGCCCCTCCCACCATCATAGCTATCTCCGGTGCAGTCACCTCGAGGGCCCACCACGAGGCGGCGTATCCCCTATTAAATGCTGCCCGCACGCCCGCCGAGAGGATGAGCGTCCGTGACGCGACGAAGATCATCGCCAGGATCGCTGAGCAACAAGCGGCCATCCCCGGCTGCCTCACGAGCCGGCGGAAGCGTGGTCGGGGCGGAAGTAGGCGGATGATCAGAAAGGCGAGGGGCAATGTCCAGAGGAACGGCAATGATGCCCTGTACAGGAACCTTACCAGATCAAAGGAACGTGCGGATTTCCCTGTCATCAGGTCAAAGGGAAGTATGGGCGGTCCTGGAGCCGAGACAAATTCAAAGGCACGCAACTTTCCCCACTCCCGGCCCACTGCGAGTCCGGCGGCGGTCGCTGCGACCAGGATCATGGCATCCAGGAGAGTGAAAGTTCGCTTCGGGTGCGTGTGCATAGTTGTATCCTCTGGGGAGCCATCGAGCTCGCTTCGCCGATTACTCCATAGGCGGCAAATTGCTCCAGCGAGTCCCGAATTGCGAAGGCATGCCTCATGCCGACCGATTCCTCAAGACGACTCCGCCAGCACACCAAGAATCGGACTCGCCAACATCGCGAATCCGATGGCAGGTATTTGGGGGCTGTTCGGTGCTGGAACGATTAAACCTGCTACATCATTCGTCGATCACACCCGTCGGTGACCTTGAACGGGCCCCTATGATGGTCAACGAGGCACGGCCGCGTGGCAGAAATCAGACCTCGTGAGCCCGGCGTACCGTTGGCGGGAGGTTCTCGGAGGCGTCCCATGGATGATGTGCTGGAGATCGTACCGATGGATCGGCACGACGAGGGGCTTGCCGACGGGCTGGTCGTCCACCGCTCGTCGCCCAAGAGGTCCATCGTGCGCGGCCGGCATGCCCACGACTTCCATCAGGTCACCCTGTTTCTCTCGGGCCCCGGACACGTCGAGTGGCACTTCGGCGGAGGCCGGGCCTACTCGGGCCGCCCGACGGCGGGCGACGTGGTACTGACGCCGGCCCTCGTCCCCACCCTGGTCCGGTGGGACGGGCCCTTCGAGGCGGTCTCGGTGCGGCTCTCAACCGGGTTGCTCGATCGGGTCGCCCGGCGGACGGGACTGGACGCGGTCCGTCTCCGGCCAGCCGCAATGCGGCGCGACCTCTTCGCCGGGGAGGTCGCCCGCAAGCTCGCCGCCGAGGCCGAGTCGGACCGTGGCGGTCGGCCGCTGCTCGCCGAGTCGCTCGGCACGGCCTTGGCCGTCCACCTACTGCGGGAGTACGCCGACGACGACCCGCATCCGCGTCCGAGGGGCCTGCGGGACGATCAACTGCGGCGGGTCACGGATTACGTCGAGGACCATCTCGAGGGTGACCTTTCGCTCGGTCGGCTCGCCGCCGTCGCCGGCCTGAGCCCGTACCACTTCTCCCGCCTGTTCCGGGCCGCCACCGGGACGACGCCCCACCAGTACGTCATCCGCCGGCGGGTCGAACGAGCGAGGCTGCTCCTGCTGGGAGGCTGCGACATCGCTCTGGCTGCGGCTCGCTCCGGCTTCTCCGGCCAGTCCCATCTCCACCACCATGTGCGCCGGCTCTTGGGGGTCACTCCCGGCGAGCTGGCCAAGCAAGCGTGACGTGGTGTGGAAATGTCATGGGGAGCCGTCACTCTTTTCAACGTTGCACGCGCCCCTATCCCCGGGAGCAACGCCTATCCCGTCAACCGCATCCCCTGGTTGGCAAGGAACCATGGCCAAACAATCAGATATATCCAAAAAACTAAAGATGCTGTCGCTGTAAAAAACATCAAAGAGATTAATTTGATCTGAAAAGATGGTTTCATTTTGATGGCATCGATTACCTGTTTTACTCTGGTTTTACTGTAACCGTTTATCCGCCGTTGTCACCGCTCCGGCCAGCGTCTTCTCTGCGACATGAGGCCAGGGCTCGGCGCCTGCTGGCGAACAACGCCGACACCTCTCGTGTGGTATACGCAGTGGGCTATGAAAGTGTGACGCAGTTCAGCCGTGAATATTCCCGCCTATTCGGTCTGTCACCGAAACAAGATGCATTGTGGTTATGGAAAAACATGAAAAATATTAAGTGATTAGTTGTGTGATTTTGTCAATTCCTTGATGTGGTTCGTCCCGGCTTCGAGGGGAGTTTCAAAAACGGGGAGGGAGCGAAAAGTGCCGGGTCGCTCTGGGGGATTATTCCACGCAAACCATGCCATACGTCCTCGCATTCAGGCTAGCGCAAGTACCGTTCGGATGGCATACACCCAAAGCAAGAGAGTGGAAGGCCCCAGGTCGATGTAAATGGGCGTATTGGGTGACACTGGTTGTTTGTCCACCAGTGTCACCCAATACGGCCATCTACAGAGCATCGGTTGACGGTGCGTCCAAAACAGAACTCCCAGGGATTTCACTCCGATCTTCCGGGATTTTGTAGACTATCCAAGCGATAACCGCTCTAGAAAGGAGACCACATCGGAATCACCAGTCCGTCTTTCCGGCGGCCTCCAGCCGGAACTGGAGGCGGCGCAGCAGGCTCATCACCAGCCTACTCTCGATCGAAGACAACGACACCACCGAGGCCTTGCGGCACAATGTTGAAACCGACACCGAAGACTGAGATGGGCATGACTGCAAGTTCGTCCGTGTCGGTCAGGGTGACGACGGCCTGGAGGATGATTTGCGGCGGCAGCTTTCCTGAGTGCCTGGAATCCGCTATCAGGGTCAGGACGGTGGCGCCGGTCTCCGGATCCATGGCAAGGGTGTAGCCCCCCTGGGCTTTCTGCAGTTCTGTCGTACCCGGGATGGTCGACGTCCAGGTGAACTCGCCGTCCGCGGTGATGGTGAGCTCGGTCGTGACGGTGGCGCCTGAGAATATGGTGCCGGTGTCGTCGGGAAAATCGACCATCGTGCTCCACGAGCCGACCAGCGGGTTGGACGGGGTTGGGTTCCCACCGCCTCCGCCACCGCCACCGCCACCGCCACCTCCCCCGCTGCCTGGGCCGCCGCTCGCCTGGAGCGTGCCTCCCATCGCGAAGAGGCTCAGGGCCAAAGAGGCTAGCGTCAGGAGGAACCGACGTCGCCCTCGTTCGTGAATCTCCCGGACGGCCTGGTCTGCCCCGCCGTCTCGACTCGCATTCGTCGGCTCGTGGATGGTCATTCTCGTCATGGTAACCTCCTCACATAGAAATGAACGATGCCCTGTCTGACTGGACAATCGCTGAAGCTCCGGCGCGGACGATAGTGCACGGAGCGCGGAAGCACCTTGCGGTGGCTGTTCTTGACCCTCTTGCACCGTGCTTCGGCTTGGGTCTCCCGGTCCTCAGCTGGACGGTTCGCCGGAGGCAGGAGTAGAAAAAGGGTCACTCTGGAATGACGTTAAGCGAGCCGGGGCATGAGGCTTTCTCCTGTGGTCGAGGTCGGACATCGGCCCCCATCTGGGTATGAGCGGTCCGACGGACGGGGGGCGGGTTACCGAATCAGTGACCGCCGCATCCGTGGCTGGAAGACACCGTCGGGATGGGTTTCGGGCTGGCCAGCGCGGCCCCGAAAGCTCGGGACGCAACCGCCGCACCCGCAAGTAGAATCCCGCCCGCGAGCAGGACAAGGAGCAGGGCGATCAGCAGCCGGGACACCCAATTCGGCCTCGACTGGTTGAGGCCACCGAGTACATCCTTGGTGAGCGCGACATGCTCGTCGGACACCGCGTCTGGAGTACCGTTGGCGAATCTGACGGCCGCTCGGGTGGTGTTCTCCGCCAGTTCCTCGGCGACGGCCGCGGCTGCTGCCTCCTGCCCGGACAGGAGCAGACCGAGCCCCGCGGCCGAGAGGGCCAGCCCCCGGCGAGTGAGCCGGCGGTGGAGGAGTTCCTTCGCCCGGTTCATCCGCCAGGACATCGATCCGATCGGGAGGGCGAGTTGATGGGCCACCTGTTCATGCGTTTTCCCCTCGAGGCAACAGAGCACGATCAGAGTCCGGTACATCTCCGGCAGGTGTTGCAGTTCCTCGTCGAGGACGGCGAGGACATCCCCGGTGTCGGCCGACGAAGAGTCAGCGGGATTGGACATGGCCGCGCTTTGCCTCTCGTGGAACTGCCGCCGGGCGGCCCGGTCCCGGACTCGGGCGGCGGTGCGGTACGCCACCCCGTGGAGCCAGTTCGCCAGGAGTTCTGGTTGGCCGACCGAGGACGCCTTCTGAGCGAGCACCAGGAAGGTAACTTGAAAGGCATCCTCGGCGTCTTCCCGATCCTGGAGGACTCGGCGACAGACGCTGAGCACCATCGTTCCGTGCCGGCGGACCAACTCGGCAAACGCATCCCCGTCCCGAGCGTGGACGAAACACTCCAGCAGGTGAGCATCACTCACCTCCTCTAGCAGCGGGGACACAGCCGTATGCAAGTTGACAGTTGGGCCGGCCAGTCCACGTTCCATCATCGCCTCCCGGATGGTTGCCTTGGCTCAGCACCTAATACTGCGGTGCGACGCCGTCTTAAATAGTCTTTTTTCTCCCAGGGTCCGCCACGCCTCGAACACTCCCGTCCAAGCAACCGGATTTGAAACGTGGAGGTGGTGCGCCGGAAGGAGTTACGGCGAAGCGAGTTGGCGTTCCGTGGGTGGTCCCATTTTCTGGACAGCTCGCGATATTAAACTGATCGGAGGTTCCCGATCAATCCGAAGGAGTCTCGTGGCCAGCGTACGCATCAGTGCACGCAATCACGATTCGGCCTCCTTCAAGGCCAAGGCCGCCCAGGAGTCCGCCAAGCCGACCCAGACCATTAAGCATTTCCTCTGTCCCCTTTCGACCTCTGAAGGGCCTGGCGACTCTTGCTCTCGAAGAGAAAGATGAAGGATTTCCCCGGGAATCTTCGCCGTACCTAGTTTAGGCGACAAGGAGCGGTTGACATCACGGCGGGACGCTTCCCGCCTCGAACCGATCCGGGTGGGCAAGGGACCCGGTCGACCCGCAGCGCCTAACATGGTCCGATCCTGGGGATAGGGAAGTGAACGAAAAAACTGCGGCTCCAGACTGGATCAATGCCCCGCCCATCAGGCGGGTAACCGATTTCGGCGAGTTGAAGCGTTACGTCGCCGAGCTCCAGGAGCGAACCGAGGAGATGCAACGGGACTTCGATCAGGCAAGCATCGGAGAGAATCCCAGCCTGGAGCCTCGCAGGCACGCCTCGTCTCGATCCGGCATTCTCAAGAAATTTGAAGAGATGATTCAACGCAATTCTGTAGGTCCGGCGAGCTTTATTTACGTTTACCTTTACCAGGGGAAGCCCGTCTCTCTCTTTGAGGTGATTATGTCGGAGCGCACGGACTATGCGTTCCTGGCTAATATCGTAAGTCATCCCTGGTACTTCGGTACCCTCGGGACGGTGGTCGAATTCATTCTCAACGAAACGAGGGCTCGGGGAGCGAAACCCATTATCGAACTCTATGCGCTCACCGGGGAGGCTGCGAAGGCGTACCTGGGGCTTGGATTCGTCGGGAGTGACGACGCGGCGGATGAGGGCGGGGAAATGGAACTCGACCTGACAAACGGCTCCGCTTATGCGTCGTTCGAGCTCATCGACAACCGATGGAGGAAGAAAGTCAAGGAGCGGAAGCCTGCGCAGTAAACGTCGCTCTCTCGGGAGCCAGACATCATGCCGCCGCTTGCGGACGCCGGACAGGACCTCTCCAGGCCGGGCCGTTCCATCGTCGTGCCGGTGAACTGATCCCGATACCAGACGACCTCCTTGGCCTGGGCCTTGGCCCAGTTCAGGATCAGTCGTTCGAAGCCACCACCATCTCCTTGTCAGGGGCAACAACCCTAACGACCGCCACCGGCAATGTAGTGTCTCGCGCAAACGCTTCGAACGACCGTGACTTCTTTAAGCGAGCATACAGATAGAAGAATGGTGATTCTTTTCGTCGAACTCCACTGCTTTGGCTTGAAGTCGCTCTTGCGGATCATTCGCCGTGGGCCGGCTTGTCGCCCGCGGGCCGACGGGCGTTTTCGGCGAAGATCGCCTTGCTGGCGAAGGCAGCCGCCACCGAGCCCTCGGCCACTGCCGAGGCCACGCTTGGCACGCCGGCTTCGGAGGCGTCTCCGACGACGTAGAGGCCCTCAACGCTGGTCGCCCCGAACGGGTCGGTCCGCACCATGCCTGCTTTCGGGCCGTCGGCCACCAACTCGCACCCCAGCCGCTCGGGCAGGTCGGACGACTGGCGAAGCCGGGTCTGCACAAAGAGGACGTCCCGCTCCAGCCGCCGGCCGCCTTCGAGCCGGATCGCTCGGAGCTGCCTCCCGTCTCCTTCCAACCGCTCGACCCGGCCCTCGACCACCTCGATGGCGTGTTCCTCCAGCCAGGCCTGGTCCTCCGGGGAGAGGCCGGCTGGGCCATTCGTCAGCAGGGTCAATTGGTTGGTCCATCCGAGCAGCAGCGTCGCCACCTCGACGGCCGCGTTGGGCGGGGCGAGGTAGGCCCAGGAGCGGCCCCGGTACTCCCAACCGTGGCAGTAGGGGCAGTGGATCGCGCCGTTGCCCCACAGCTCGCGCAGGCCGGGGATCTCGGGCAGCACGTCCGCCATCCCGGTGGCCAGGATCAGCTTGCGGCAGGCGACGACTTTGGCCCCGTCGAGCGTGACCTCGAACCCGGCACTGGTTTTGGCCGCGTTGGTCGCCCGGCCGTCGTGGAACCGCACGTCGTAGGACTTCAGTTGCTCCCGGCCGATCCGGCGCAGCTCGGCCGGCGGGGTGCCGTCCCGCGTGAGGAATCCATGGACGCCCGCCGCCGGTGCGTTGCGGCCGTTGCCCGAGTCGCAGATTAGCACCTTCAGGCAGGCTCGCCCGAGCACCAGGGCCGCGCTCAGCCCGGCCGGCCCACCGCCGACCACCACCACATCGTATCGCGGACTCGGCCCCACGATCGGCCCCTCCTCGGTCGCAATCGCCGGCACGGCCCCGACCAGCACGCCGGCCGAGGCCGCTGTTGCGAGGACTTGCCGGCGGGTCATCGCCCCGCCTTCGCCTGTCTTTTCTCCGGTCATGGTCATCCTCCCCGAGAGATCAGTCCCGGCGCTCCTCCGTCGGATCGGTCGGGCCTCTCACGTAGCCAGTTCGGTGGGATCTTAGGGAGGTCGATCTGGCAGGTCTTCCGAGTTCGTGCGGTTCGATTGCAGGAAGTTGCCACTCTGGGCCGGCCGAGTTCCTCCGGCGACCAGGGCACCGAGTCCGTGATCGTCGGCCTGCGCGGAGGGCAAGCGGCCGAGGTGACGCTGAAGGCGAAGTCACCAGCCCACATCCATGAGCGGAGCAGGGCAGGCCACGCGCGAAGCCGTGGAGAGCAACCGGAGGAGCCCTCACGCGGAGACTGAGGATGGCGGAGGGAGGACCGGCGACGACCGGCTCGGCCTTCACCTCAACCAACCACCCGAGCCGAAGCCGCCTCGTCATCGAAGGTGAGTGAAAGGTTCATCCGAAAGCAGGAAATGCCCTCATTGGTGAACAGGAGCTCATCGGTTTGGTGGAATGTCCGGGCATCGAACAGGACGGCCCGATTCCAGCGGTAGCTGACGGTCTCAGAGGAGCCGAGAGTGTGGTCGTTCAGGAACTGATCGGACCAGGAGTAAGGCGAGTTGGCTTCCGGATGCTTCGGATCGGGACGCTTGACATCGTAGAAGACCAAGCCTCCCCTCTCCGGGGCCAGGTTAGCCTCATCGGGCGTCATCCAGATATTAAGTGTGAGCCGTCCGACGTCGGAATGAACCTTTCGTGGTGCGTCGACCGGATAGAGCAAGACCCAGTGATCGAGCAGGCGATAGCCCGAAAAGAACTCCGGACAACTCGCCATGACCTGCTGGGCGATCTGGTCGATGGCCGGCAGTTTGGGCCGCATGAGGTTGAAGAGGAACTGGTCACCATGCAACTGCTTCTTCCAATCGGGATGGTCGAGCAGTTCTCGGTGCAGCCTCCGGCAAGCTTCGGGTTCGAAGAATCCATCCAAAATCGTGTAATTATAGGGCGATGATGCATTAAAATTACCGAGTGCAACTTGCCAATCGCGCCCGGCGATGGGGCAGGACCATCCCATCAGGCCATCTCCTGGACGGGCTTCAATTTCTGATGGCAGGAAAGTTTGTCCATCCAGTCTTCGGGCACGACGAACCCGAAGCTCCATCGGCTGAAGGCGGAGTCGTTAACGATGCAATGCCAGAGCAGGCGGTCGCTCTCCTGCTCGATCTTGAAGAAACGCATGATCTTGGGCCGCTCGTCCAGCGTCACCAACTCGCCTGTTTGCGAATTCATGTACCGGAAGAACGACTTGCCTCGGATCTCGACCTCGGGAGCGTCGAAGTCGATCAAGTACATCCGCCACCCGGGTTGCGTCTCATTGGTGTGCCAGGCGCGATAGCTCCGGGGCGGGTACCACATGCTGCCGGAGAACCGAACCTCGTCACCGAAGAACGCCTCGAGTGCGGCCAAGAGCCGGGTTTTGGCCGCGAAGTAGCTTTCGTATTGATCGTGGTCGATGTTCTCGTCCAGGTTGATCAGGTGGAAAGAACGCCTCGCCTCACCCGGGGGCGTCCTTCGCTCCGATTGCATCATCTCGTCGTATCGTTCCCGAAACCCAGGGGACGCAGGGGACATGTCGGCGAAATCGCGATCGTCTTTGCGAGTCCTGGCTTGGAAGGCCTGGAGGTCGATGGTCGTCGGCTTGATCTTGAGATTCTCCAGTTCATCGCACGCTTTCTCGAGGCTGGGGATCTCGTTCATCACCCACTCGTAATGGAGGAGCCGCGACACCACCGGCTGCGAAGGCTCGAGCTCCGATTGCGTCGGAGTCTGTCGAGATCTCTTGATTGGGACGATGTTCGGAAGTGAAGACGAGGCTTCAGCCAATTCTTTCAGGGTGAACCAAAAGCCGTTCCGCCGACCGAGCTTGAGGATTTCGCCAGAGCCGGTCATCGATCGGAACTGTAATTGTAACTCGGGGCTGTCTGCTACGAATCGAAAGAAACTCTGGATATGCTCGAGTGACATGACTTTCAACCCCTTCTTCATGAATCATCGACGCTTGAATGATCCGCAACCTCGATCGGACCCCGGCCCCGGTGGAGGGTCGAGCAAGAGGGGAGAAGGCACCCGGTCCGGGTGGGCGAGTCGAAGCGAATGCAGCCCGAAGCCGGAGATGCCGAGCATGAGGCCTGGGAAGACCTCGGCACCTCGGTCCGAGCTGATCCATCCCCGGGTCTGCTCCATGCCCCGCCACTGCGCCTGGACTTGAATGTTGGCTTCCATCTGGAGGGCTGGTTCGTCTCTCAACAACGCCATTCGGAGCAAGAGCTCGCCGTTGCCCGAACGGCCGTGGCAGAGGGAATCGGTTCCCAGCTTATGGAAGTTCCGCGTGGTTGCGGCCAGGGCAATGTAGGCCTCGCGCAGGAGCTCGTCGTCGTCCTTCCCGAGTGCGGCCCAACTCGCGATCCGGCTCAATCCGATCCCGGCGGCTCCATTGCACCAGGCATTCGAGAAATGTCGCTTGGTCGGATCCACGGGCCGGACTGATGTTCGAAGATCAAACCAGTCCCGCTCGATCGAGTCGAAGTGGCGTGAATCGTAGGCGAAGGCTTTGCGAGCGGCCTCGATGTAATCGGATCGGCCCGTGAAGCTTCCCATCGCCATGAGCGACCAACCGATCCCCGAGGTTCCGTGCGCATATCCCGAGAGGTTCTCTGGGGCGACCTCCGGCGTGACGGTCGGCCAGCTCAGCGAGCCGTCGCGCTCTTCGGCGAAGCCGAGCAGGTGGTCGGCGCAACGGTGGGCGAGGTCGAGGCCGACGCCATTCCCGGTCACCGTTTCCAGCCCCAGCGCCACGAGAAGGACCCCGGCGGCTCCCCCGAGGATGTCGATTTTCCGATCCCCGTCCAACCGGCCCGCGATCCTTCGGGCCGTTTCATTCGCCCGATTCAGGAGCGCTGGATTGCCCCAGAGCTGGGCAACGTGTGCGAGGGCGTACACCAAACCTGCGGCCCCGTCGAAGGCGCCGATGGCCTCCGGCTCGTCAAGCTCCATGGCGTGGGAGATGGCTTGGCGAGCGGCCTCGCGGATGGTCCGGTCCGGCCTGATCGCATCGAGGTAAGCCAGAAAGAGTCCAATCCCGGAAGCACCGTGGTATAAGTCGAGCCCAACGTCGACCTCCTCCGTCCCTCGGGGAGTCAGTTCATAGGTTCGCCAAGGCGCGACTCCGTCGGGCCGCATCATCCTCGCAAGCTGATCGCCAACCTGCCGTGCGTGGTCTTCCGCGGCGGCAATGAAGTCGGGGCTGTGAATTTCACCGGGGGAAAGACCCACCCTGATGTACTGGTTCTGCCGGACTCGATTGTCGGGGGAGAGTCTGCGGATCCGCTCGCCCGCGTTGGCCACGGGGCTGAGGGCCAGGTCGACGAGGAGTGGGTCACCGTCGCGGTGGTCGGCGATCAAGCTCGTCCCGGTCGCCCTGGCGGTGAAGATGGGCACATCAAGCGACCAGAGCGAGGCGAGTTCTCGCTCCAGGAGCGATCCTTGACGGTCCCATTGGCGTCGGTGATAGCGAAGAAGATTGAAGACGAGATCAACTTCCAAAGGTTCGGCGAGGCATTTCGGGTGGCGGGCCGCCACGAGGAGGTGAATGTAGGCCTGGGTCCCCCAGTTGATGAAGCGAATCGAGGCCCCGCTGAAGAGCGTTTCAACGATCGGACTCGATTCCTCCGGTCGCCGTTCGAACCAATCGTAAACCCGGTTGAAGCCCTCGACGATCTCAACCTGATAGTCCCTCGGGTCGACGATCCGATCCTCGAAGAGAATGCGGTTGGGAGCCTCCTGCTCGACCCTCACTTTGGAACGATACTCAACCTTCAAAGACATCAACTCGCGTGAGTCGATCCTTGGAACCGCGAACGGCAACTCGTACGACTCTCCGCCCGAATAGCCGCTCAGGCGCATCTCCTGCTCGGAGTCGGCCGGTACGGCCCTGGGCCACTCGAGCATCCCCGTCCGATAGACCGACTCGCCGAAGGAGGCGAGGTGGACGTCCATCCCCTTCGGTAGTACCCCGAGGATCGTTTCGTAGTCACAAATAAACGCATTTCCTTCGGAGACCAGGATATTCTCAAAGTGGAGATCGGTGCCACCGAGAATATAAAAAACGGCAAGATAGGCTCCGAGTTGTTGGTAGAGCCGGTGGACGGTTGCCTTATCTACCGCCTGATTCTTCCCGGGCGGGATGTATTCCGTGTAGCCGTAGTCCGGCTTGCAGAGAACGCGATAGGTCGCGAATGGGGCGACTCTCGCAGACTTCAGGTGAGCGAGGAGTTGCTGCATCGCGGCTTCCGATTCGATGCCGCGGGGTTTGTAGACGATGGAATGGGCCGATCCGTCGCCCGATGTCACGTCCACGATGACGACGCTCCGGCCACCGGCGTGTGGGTCGGATCGACCGAGGTGGAACGCATCGACCCTGGTGATGGGGAGGCTCTCCAGCAGGGCCACCGAGATCTCCGGGGCATCCACGACGAGCCGTCCAATCAACTCCTGGACCGAGTCGCGCAGGAGCCTCGTTCCCTGGGAAAGCCAGCGTCCGAGCACCGGAAACTTGCCGTAGAAACGGTGATAAGCTCGCCGATCCGGGAACGTCTCTTGATAATACCGCTCGAGGCCGGCCACCCCCTCCGTTCCTTTTTCCAGCCCATTGTGAGAGCAATAGACGTTGATGTCGGCCTCGAGCGCCCAGGCCATTGCCAGCTCGAAGCGGTTGAGTAGATGCAGAACGACATCCCGGACGACGTTCGAGGAGAACCGGATTGTTCGCGAGGTTGCCTCGGCCGAGTCGAACGCCTTGGCAAGGTCGCGTTGCAGGAGCCGAAGGAACGGCTCGCAGACCCGAACGAACGACTGAGTGGCGATTGCCTCTTCTCGCCAGCAGGCCGTGGCGTAGTCGGCGGGATCGGCGTCCATGGTCGCAAGGGCGTCCGTATAAATGTCGATCCACTCGGCATGAATGGCGACGAATTCGGAGGCATCGACACCGGATCGATCCCTGCCCAGCCAGTAGAGAGCGTAGTCGGTCAAGATTGACTGATATTGACGCGTGAATTCCCTTGGAGATCCCTCGAACCGATACGATTCGCTCCGTCGCTGGCTCCCGAGCTTCTCCGCAAGTTTTTCGATTCTCCAGGCGTCAAATTCGTCGAGTTGGCTGGGTGCCGCTTTGGGGGCTCGACGATCGGACATCTGCCTGACGACCCGCGTTCGCTCCTCAAGATTGCTGGCGAGATAGGCCAATTCGGAAGCAAAATCGTCAGCAGCCATTCGTTCACCCGTCATTCCGAGGCCGAGTCCAGGTGGATTCATCGAAGCGATGGGGGGACGGTCGAGTCGGAAGCCGACGTAGGGAGCGGGCACCCTCAGCCGCCGCGTCTCAATCTCTCCGAACGACGCTCAGCGTGAACCCCAGCTTCGACTGGGTTTCGAAGAGTTCCTTGACGGCGCCGGACATGTTCTCGCTCTTCAACTGCCAGGTGATGAGATCCTGCATCGCCGGGCCTTGCTCGCCGGACCAGAGTGAGCTGAGCCAAGCGCGAATCCCGTCGACACTGATCTCCGGACAGGGCTTGAGTTTGTCTGAAACCTCTTCCTCCGGGACGTTGAGCGCACCTTGCAAAACTTCGTGGAGCTTACCGCCTCGTGGCAGATTCGATAGCAGGAGCATCAGGAGCTGGACCTGTTTGATCTCGCCCCAGAGAACCTGTTGTGGACCCCATGGTTTTCCATTCATTTGGTAATAATCCGATTTGCAAGAGATGAGATCAGATGGCCCGAGCCTTCCATGAGGATGGCCCGGGTTCCGAGCAAGCTGCCTCAGGCGAGCCGCTTCAGGGTTGTGAAGTCGGCTTCACTTGGTGCTGCCGTCGCAAACGATCGTGAAAGGACCTGAGCTGCAGCTAGCGCCGCAGCCGTTCAGCATGCCGATGGACTCGAGGCCATCATTGAGCATCTCGAAGAAATGCTGATCCTGCGCCTGAACGGCTTCGGGAAGCCGATTGACGCCGAACTTCTTGGACTCGGCTCGGAAGTCAGGATCAATCGCTGCCTGCTGCATCATCTTTTCGAGAGTCGTCGGCATCGTCTTGTCCTTAACATAAACGCTTTAGGCCGATCAACTGGCGTCATGCATGACGCCCTCCCCGCTGCTCACGCGGCCCAATCTCGTGAGTTACTGCGCGGCCTCGAGCTGCCCAGTCCGCGGGGCCACTCCCCGGTCGACACGACCGGATCTGGATCTTTCAGTGAGGTTTGATATCTTTAAATCTTCACCTCGCCGTGCATGCGTTATTTTAATCGGCTTAATTACGGTGTCCATCGAATTCTTGGCTAAAAGCTCAATGACATCGTAAGATCTTTAACTGGAAATGGTTCGGATCTCAATCTTTTTCCAAGAGGGAGTACGAGTGTGGCAAGTATGACCTCGGGAACACTCGTCGATGCTAAGATTTGGAGCCTTTAGTCCCTTCATCGACCGCTGGTTTCGATCCGGTTACGATCTCGGTCCGGGAGGCTCTCCAGGGCATCAAGGATCAGGTCGAGAGGGCTGAGATGCTTTCCGTCGGCTGTAATTCGAATGGTCTCGGGAAGTCGGTCGAGAAGTGGGTCGAGTTTGTGTTCTGCGTAAGTAAGCGAGATTTTGCCGGATCGGATGAGTCGTCCGATTCGCTCTTCGTAACGCCTGGTCGCTTCTCTTAAGCCGAATCGAACGGCGGCTCGTGGGTCGACCGGGGAGGAGCCATCGCGGCGAGGCCTCGCTCGGACTTCCGAGGCATAGACCATGATCAAGCCTGCGAGCGGCGTGAAGATCGCGGAAAAGAATAGATATCCCCAAAATCCCAGTTTGCGTTGTCTGCCAGCAGCCGCGATCATCAGGCAAGCGATCAGGTAAAGGATTAGATATTCCATCATGGGAAGAGTCCCGCCGTCGGGTTCTGGATTGGTACGGGTGGGTTATCGAGGGGTGGGAGCTTTCGGACGGGTCGCAGGGAAGTTTGCCCGATCAGTCCGCCGATGGCTGGCGATCCTCCTGCGATCGGGACGAGTAGGATCGGAACGTCATCCAGGCCGCCGTCGCTCGAGATCCGGGCCTGTCCGAGGATCCCTCCGACCTTGCCACCGAATGCGCGGGCCGCCATGGCCGCGCTTCGGGGCGTGCCCGATTGAGACATTTCGAACCCGCTCTTGAGGATTCCGATGGTTGCCCAGCCATAGGCGGCGGAGGTCTCGTATTTGCGCCGTTCTAGCAACTCGGCGGCGGTGAGTCCTTCGCGAAAATAACGTTGATCGAAAGCCTCGGCGTCGGCGTTTGGCTGTGTGTCGTACTGTCGTTGCTCCGGATCGTAAGTCGCGACGGCGTAAATCGGCCAGAGTTCCGGATCGGGTGGCACATCGACGCTGAATAGTCGCGAATTCGGCCCGCAAAGGATCGGACATTTTACCCCGGCCGCACGTAATTGGCGGATCAATCGGCCGATCGAGCTCTCGGGGCCGAGACTTCCGTACCCAGAAATGAAGATGTAGTCGACCTTGCGGGTTCGGATCGAAGCGATGAGCTCGGTGTAGTCGTCGGCATCAGGTACGAACGACCGGCTCATCACGAGATCGAGCCGATAAAGGGATTCTTGTGCCGGATCGATGATTTCCTTTTGGAGGTAAACCGCAAGCCGCCGTGCGGCATCGCCCCTCGTCTCAGGCCCGCTCCTTTCGTACAGGATGAGCGCTTTCTCCCGGGTCCGATCGAGTATCCAGTGCGCGATGGCTCCCGGATCCTCGCCCGGGGGGGATAGAGCATCACCAGTAGCATCGGAATCACGCCGGAAGGGGTCCTCAAAGTCGTTGAAGTCGAGAATCGTCTTGCCGTCCGGATCGTCCCCCTCGAGGTTAGCCAGCATCGCTTCGAACCGAGACTTTACGGACGAGACGTCGGAAAGCCGCTCCGCGAAGCAGACGACGTTATACTCGTTATGGCGGCTGGCGATCGCTTTCAGGGACGATTCGAAATCCGCTCGGCTCGAGTCGTACCCTTCGGTGAGCATTACACGGAAATCGATGCTGGTGATTTCCGTCGGTCCTGGACCTTTCAAGGCCTCGAGAGCAACTCGCGCGTCCTCATCGATGATTTGTCTCGCCTCCTCGGAGAGAGACTTGAGGAAAGTGGGCCCGAATTGTGAGGCCTTGTCTGTTGGATAGAGCAAGGCGACATGGACCGGTTTGGGCCTCTTGACGACGCGTTTAAGCCGTGCGACTTGATCGATCGAGGAGATCATCCCGCGGGCAATCTGCTGGTTATTTGGGGAGACTCGGAAGATGAGCGGGGAATTTGCCATCAAGGCATAGGTGGTGCTCGAGACGAGAAAGGGGAGCCCGCAAGAATTGTAGATGATCGATGCAGGTATGGCGCCTTCAGCCGAATGGCCAATCACGGCGACGAATGCCGGATCGCGGCCGATCCGCCCAGCGAGCCTGATCGTCTCCTGGATTCGTTCGGCCGATGAGTTTCCATTCGGGGCATCATATTCGATAATTTCGATGCGGCGTCGATATTTTCGACCGTCGGCATGCCGCATCTCCACGCCACCTTCGCCATTGATCTTGTCGACGGCCAGGTCGATTCCCCGCTTGTAGGCAAGTGCAGGCCCCTGCTTGGTCCTCGAAGACCAAACGAACGCGACCTTCAAGTTGGTCTTGGTGCTCTTGACGTCTTTCGCGAGGGCTTCGCGTCGCCTCGCAGACTCCTCAGGGGAAGGGCTCAAGGACCAGATCCAACCGGCCAGGCCCGCGGTAAGTAAGATCAGGACGATTGTGTGACAGGATCTCACGGGCCGCCTCCGAGGAAAATCGGAGGGTTCTTATCGCCATTGCCGATGATGATGACCTTGGCGTTGGGCGAGAGGGAAAGATCGCGGGTCGCCTCGATCCCTTTCCAGCGGAGCAGATCTGGGGTGAGCGATTGGGAGACCGTCCTGTTGTAATCGCGATCGGCCTCAGCCTCGATCTGCTTGCGCTGGGCTTCGCTACGTTCCTTTGCCAGGATGTAGGTATATGACTCGGCATTCTGTTTTTGTTCGAGTTTCTGCTCGATCGCCTGTCGGATCGCTTCCGGTAATTCGATCGAGCGGATGATGACCCGATCGATGGTGATGTGATTGATGGCCGCATTCTCGATCGATTGCGCGAAGATTCGCTCGAGGATGGCCCGGCGCGTGGTGTAGACCTCCTCGTCGGAGTAACGCCCCACATAGGTCCGGAGCACCTCGTCAACTTCGGGCAGGATCACTTTTCGGACGTAGTCTTCGCCGATCTCCTGGTGGAGCACGCCCAGCATCGGGTACTCGGGACGGAAGCGGATCGAGAGCTTGAACTTGATCTCCAGGCCGTTCGTTGTGAGGAATCCGGCCGTGTGCTCGACTTCTTGAACCCGGATATCGTAGATGGTCATGTGATCCCAGGGAGGGATGAGATGGATTCCCTCTCCATAGACGTGGTCGATCTCGGTCCCGTAGAACCTCCAGAACCGCACGCCAGCCTGGCCGGTGTCAATGAAGACGACGATCTTTCGAAAAAAGGCGACGAAGACGAAAAGCGCCAGCAACGTCAGAATGACCAGCATGTGCTGATGACGTAGCCAAGCCTCCTCAGCCTCACGGATCAGGCCGGCCAGAGACCGCTGCATTCGCCTGAGACGACTCATGTTGCTCCGACCCGCCTAGCAAGCCAATGGGCCATGGGGGTGGCCGGGAGGAGCGCAGCGACGCCCCGGGGTTGACGACGTCCCAGGTCCCGGAGCGTCGCTGCGCTCCTCCCCGGCCACTTCGATTCTGCAGATCCTCGGCTTTGCTATCCCTTAAGTTGCTGCGTATAGGGACGAGTCTCCGAGGTTCCGGGGGGAGGGCTCGGCTTGCTTCTGAGGGGAGGCAGCGCTCCTCCTCAACCAGTCATCCTTTTTGATTTCCCATGGCCAAAACCAGATCGAGAGAATCCCTAAGTGGGGCATCCGGCAAGTCTCATTCCTTTGGGCAGGGACCCCGCCAGGCATTCCTCTCGTAGGGCAGTTATTGGCCTGCCAGGGCTGTTTGTAAGAGTCTCGGCATGCCAATCCTGCCCTGCAAGAAGTCAAGGACTGGTGGGCGGTCCTGCCTTACCGGACGACCCACTTAGAGCAGTTCGCGACTGTGAATCCGATCGGGGGTCGGCTCGACCCACTCGCCTGGCGGCTTGCGGCGATGTTCCTCGAGTTTTTCCTTGAAATATGCCCGTGCCTGATGGGCGTCGAAGTTCAAGAAGTTGCCACCGGACTCGAAGTGACGGACCATGACGTGTCCCAGAGCGTACACGACCGCCGAGGCATTGACCGACATGGCCGCCGATCCGGCGAATTGCCCGACGACGGGAACCGCTTTCAGGACGCTGAAGGTCGTCGTCAGGAGGGCCAGGGGGATCGTGCCTGAGATCAGCGAGATGATGACGTTAAGTCCGGCCTGGCGGGTAAACTTAACATCATAAAGCTGACAGAGCCTGTTGATCAAATTGAGCTGAACCCCCGTCAGGGCGGCGAAATCGACACCGGCGACAGGGATCAGCCCGACCCCCGCCGCGAGGGCTGAATGACGTCTGACCAGGCTCAACGCGACCCGATGCCGATCCCAGGCTGGCTCTGTGGCGACGGGATTATTATTGGTTTCATGCTCAGGGATAACGTCTGACTCGGTCATGACTGCCTCCTCCAACTCGTTGAGATGAGGGCCTGCTCAAGACCCTGTCGAAGTCGACCGGGGCGTCCCGGTACCCACCGAGAACGAGTCCCGCACCGGAGGCGATTTTTGGCGCCACCGGGCAACCGGCTTGGCAGACCAAAAGTGACGGATTTTCCGAGCAAAAGGTGATTGAATGCTGAACATCGAGTCTCTTTGTCGCAGCATTGATTGTTCGTGCGCCCCGCACCGGCCCGAAGAAGGCGTGAGACGTTGTGACCGGAGTCGAGTCTCGGTTACCGGGCGACGAGCGGGTCGGAACGGATCAAGAGCTTTGCCGAGGCACTGAAGTTCGTCTTGCCGCTGACGGCCGCGGCATTTGCTTCCCTGTCATGCACGCCGTTGATGTCGCCCTGGCATTCCTGGGTGATCGGATCGAAGTTGAACCGAATGTCCTTATCCTGGTCATTCGAACCCTTGATGTTGAAGTGGCGATCGGAACTGCCGGGAAGCGGCCAGCCGCCGCTGTCCTCGTTGTAGAGTCCGTAACGGACGGCCACCGGACTCTTGCCCGGGACGAGATTGGCTCGATCGACGAAGTGCATGGTCCACCAAGACGTATCGAAGTCTTTAGCTCCGCGCTTCTGCATTGCTTCGATGAAGGATTGATTCCCCGAGGTCGATTTCAGGTCGAGCAGGGCGTAGTAGGTGGGACTGAAGGTAAATCCGCCTGAGCCGACGTAATTCAGGTGCAGTGTCCGGACCGACACGGCGACTTTATCGAGCTTGACCGGCGCGATGGTCGGCACGGCGCCCGAGGGAGCATTCTTGGTGTAAAGCCCTCTGGTCAGCAGGAGCTGATAACGGTCCGTCTTCACTGCCTTGACATAAGGAGAATCCGGCGAGGCCATCCAGGCCGTCACGAACGGCAGAAAGCTGGCGATTCTGCCGCTATGATTCCCCTTCCAGTGGCCGTCGACCTTATCGTCGAAAACCCCGAGAGAGACCCATTCGGAGATCCGGTAAGAAGCCTGGACATCGTAGTCGAGCTTCGACCTGTTACCACCGGCCTGGTAGGCTCGCACCTGATCGACAAAGCCAGGGTTGGCCGCTTCCGCCCAGGCACAGAGGGCGATTGCCCACTCCTCCGACGCTGCAAAGGCGAAGATATAGCCCTCATCCCATTTGGGGCGAACGTAGGAATCTTTGTTGAGGCCGTAAAAGTAATCGCCGTGATCCTGCTTGGAGTAGGATGGGCGATCGGGGTACATGGCGTTCGGGTACCAGCCTGTGTAGATGTCGGTATCTGACGAGACAGGCGAGCTCCACCAAGTTGCGGTCCGGTAACCGGCAGACCGAGGATGCTTCTCGGGCCAGTTCGAGTGCGTATAGAAATCCTGAACGGTGTGGAGCGAGAGGCCCAGGAGCATGATGAATTTGAGCGTGTCGCGGTCCTTCGCCGCCTGAACCACCGCCGCTTGCGTGTTGATCGCGAACTGGTTCCAATAACTCCTGACGTCCGTGGTGTTGAAGACGTCATCGAAGTGGAGTTTCTCGAATTCGTCCTTGGTGACGGTCGAGTTAGGTGCCGAGTAGTAGTCGGTGAGCCAGTTGGCAACCTGGGTGGCGCGTATCGCGTCTTCTCCGAATTTCAAGTCCGTCAGAGTTGTCCGGGTCATGTCGGCATGGTGCCCGGTGTCATGGGCGGAGACCCAGGCCGAACTTGCGACGAGAATCAAGATCACGGCTATCGGCTTAGTGTACATAGCAATGAACTCCCTACATAAAATAGAATCTGGCATCTTTAGAGGGTTCAAAGCCGGACTCGCGAGCGATCAGTGATCTCGCGCAGCCGCGAGGTGCTCGTGCCCTAGAGCAAGTACCGTTCGGATGGCATACACCCAAAGCAAGAGAGTGGAAAGTCCCAGGTCGATGTAGATAGCATCGGTTTAGGGTGCGTCCCACACAGTACTCCCAGGGATTTCACTCCGATCTTCCGGGATTTTGTAGGCAATCCAAGCGATAACCGCTCTAGACAATCCGGCCGTAGTCCAGCTTGATCACGCTGTCTGCGCTGGACCAGTAACGATCATCATGTGTGATAGCGATGACGGTCTTACCGTCACGCTGCATCTCTGGCAGGATCACTCCGTAGAATTGCTGCCGGAAATGCGGATCTTGATCCGCAGTCCATTCGTCAAACAGGTAGATTGGGCGGTCTTCGAGGATGGAGGCGATCAGGGCCAACCGTTTCCTCTGCCCGGTTGAGAGGTTGAGCGTCGTAAATCGTCCGTTGGCAACTTTGACCTTGTGGGCGATTTCCATCCGCTCGAGCAAGTCGTCGGCCAGGTCGGCGTCGATCCTGTCGATTCCGTAGAGGGTGTCGAAGAGGTGGAAATCGCTGAACACGCCCCCGAAGAGTTCGCGATAGCTTGGCCGCAGGTGACGGGAAACGACGACCTCGTCGACCAGGATTTCACCAGTCTTCGGCTCGTAGAGGCCGGCGACCAGCTTCATTAGGGTTGTCTTGCCGCTGCCATTCCCGCCGACAAGGAAGATGATCTCGCCGCGACGAATCTCGAGGTCGATCGGGCCGACGGAGAACGCTTCGGACTCATCGGCCTTCGGGTAAGTGTAGGTCAGACCTCTGAGCCGGATGGTACGAAATCCGTCAAACGACTTCGTCGCCACAGCCTCTCGCTGGTCGTTCCCCTCGGCCGCCTGATCGAGCCGCCGTTCGAGTCGGTAGAGGCGCTCGATCGAGAAATCGGCGTCGTTGAGCTGAGGGTAGGCACCGACGACACTCGCCAGCGGGGCGAAGACGAATAAGATCGCCAGAGTCGCTTTGACGATGATCTCGGAGTAGGTCGGAACGATCTCCGGCAAGATGAAGACCGCCGATCCAAGCAGGAGATAGAGGGTCAAGTCGGCAAGGAGCGAGCTGTTGACGAAGAAGAGGCTCGTTTGCAGCCGCAGCCCGCGCGACTCATGAGCAATCGTGGCCATGTCCGAAAGGATGGCATCCCCTTTCTTCCGGCTGAGTTTCGTTTCCTTGAAGCCGTAGAGCAGGTGGTCCAGGTGTGAGAAAAACAGGGCTTGCTTCTCGGCGTCCTTGCGAACCGCGTCGATCAGGGCCTTGCGATGGGAGATGATCTGCCAGACGGCGACCATCGAGCCCACCGCAAAGAGCGAGAACGCCATCGGCGACAAGAACGCCAGATAGATCGATCCCGATATGAGGATTAACGTCTGCTGCGCGATGTTGGTCAGGAGGAAGCCTGATTGTGCGATTCGGGTGGCGTCCTGGGTGATCGCCGTGAACACCTCTCCTTTGTCCAACCCCTCGATGACTTCCAACTCGGCCCGACGGAGCTTGCGGCAGACGCGGAGCCGGAGGTCGGTGACGAGATGCTCGAGGATCGCCGCGGTCTTCGTAGCGGAATATCGCTTCGAGATTACATAAATGAGAATAACGATTGCAAAAAGAAGGAGAAGTTGCTGTTTTGAATCCGTTGGTGTCGCCTCGGCTCCCTCGGTCGAGGCTCCTAAATTGATGATGGCGAGGATCGCTCCGCCGGCGAATCCGGCAATGGCCGACATCACGATGATCGACGTCCAATTTGCGGATTCGGCAGTCCGGAGGAATCGCAACAAATTCATGGTGAAAATCGCCGCTCGATCGGTTGGCCGGGATGCGAGAGCCTGCTTGGCTGGGATGTGGTCAATGCGGACCACTCGCCGATCTGCCCGGCTCCACTGTGTTCGGGTCGTCTGCGATGGCTTGAAGCATTCGTGACGTGAATGTCGTCCATCCCTGACGTGCCATGTGAGCACGATTTTCTTAAGATTGATGGAAGATGGACCCAATCGCCAATGGACGTGCATCGGATCTACCTACTTCTCGTTTGAGGTCGGACCGATGACCGTTAACCTAATAAAGCCGCGAGCTTGATGTCAAAACAAATTTAGCAAAGAGGGAATTTTTACTTTTTCCTTCTATAGTCTTGGCAGTAATGAGCTCGAAATCCGAGTGGATTGATCAGACGTGGTCGGCCAACTCCGCGGCCATCACCGGGGTTTCTTGTCGTCCGATCTCGCCCTGAGGCCGAGTCCGGAAAGTCCGCATCGATCAGCAGGAGGAGAGGCTGTGGAGCGTGAGGTGTATCGCCGTCTCACGAGTCTCCTAATTTCTGCCGGATCGATAAATCTTCCCTATTTTGCGGGCGTTGATGTATCGGTCGTCGGGTCGCCAACCTTCGCACCCGACGTCGCCGAACTCCTTTGCCGTCGGTGCGCCTCGCTCGTTCTTCGTGGCCTTGTTAACCATCAGCGTGGCCCCCGGATGGAGCTTCCTGTCGTCGAGATCGAGGGCTCTTTGTCCGGGCCGCTTTTTCGACTTTTTCCCGCCTCGTACGTGGAGCGAAAAAACGTCGACAGTTGGGAATTGGTTGGCCTGGTTCCGCGAGTTCCCACTGCGCACGGATTCGCTGTATGTTCGCGGATTGTTGTAATCAGACGAGTTAATTTTCAGGCCATTCAGGGCATTGGGGCTTGAGTTTTGAACACAGATAATGATATTTCATGAATTCGGGCCTGCAGTCAAATTAGACGGTCTAATAATGTCTAGCGAAAGCTCTCATGATTTGATTCCGACGATGAGTAGTTGGGATGGCAGGCGGACGAGCCTGCGGAGGGCCTCGAAGGCATCACGGAGGTTGCGGCTTGCCGAGGCCGTTCGTCAAAGCCTCGGCAGGCTGAGTCCTGTCCTACGGGAACGAATCCCGAGGCATGGTTCCTGTTGAATCACGGACTTTACTTTCCTGACGTGCGATAAACGCGCTGAGGTCAATGCCGTCGGAACTGCCCTGGTGTGACTCCGACGATACGTTTGAAGTGGCGCGTGAGCTGACTCTGGTCCGAGAACCCGACTCGGACGGCGACCTGCATCAGGGAGAGATCGCTGCTTTGTCGCAGGAGAATTTTCGCCCGTTCCACGCGTCGGGCGATGACATACTGGTGCGGCGGCAACCCTGTGGCTTTCTTGAACTGCCGGGCGAAGTGGTAAGGGCTGAGGTGAGCGACCGCCGCCATTTGCTCGAGGGTGAGGCTGGCTTCGAGATGCCCTTCGATGTAATCGATGACGGTACGGAGCGTGCTCTGCGGAAGCATGCCAACCTGCGATCGCTCCCAATGCACATGTCGGGTTAAATTTATGGCCAGGACGTTGGCGAGCGACTCGGCGAAGAGCCTGTCCCCCGTGGCGTCGGCAGTCAGCTCGGCGTCTATCGCCCCCATCGTGGTGCGGAGTTGCGGTAAGTCGCGGGACCGTCAGCCTCGCCGGGGCGATGTCGAAAATCTCGGCGGCGACCCGTGATCCCTCAGCCTGCTTGAGCCATGACGTTCGAGAGCTTTTCCTGTTGTCGCTGAGTTGTTTGGTGATGCGATGTACGGCGTCATTCCCTGTTGTCATAATATAAGGGCGTAAAACTTTGGCAAAATTCTTCATCGATTCTCGAAACTATTCCCGTATGCGAGGTTCGAACGACAGTTCTCCCAGCCTCAGGCCGCCGAGGCTCTCAAACAGGATCGAAGGCTATTTCCACGGTGGCCTTAGTGGATCATCCGGCAAGTCTCCTTCTTGTAGGGTGGGCATTGCCCACCAGGGATTAAACCCTGGTCGAAGCCACGAGATTGGTGGGCAGTGCCCACCCTACGGGAAAGCCACTTGGCTGATGAACCACTTAGGATCGAGGTTTGACTTTGTCACCTCATCGCGCCCAAAGCCACCGATCCAAGGGAGCATTCCTTATGCTGCTGCTGAGCTCAGCGAGAGGACGGATACTTTCGGCCGGTAAGGCGGCAGATTCAAATATTCCCGCTGTGACCTTCTCGTCGCGGCCTAACAGGCCTCCCTCGCAAAGCTGCCGTCAGCAATAGACACCCGAGGATCGCACTGACCGCGGAGCCCACGAGAATGCCGATCTTCGCCTCATCGAGCAGGGCTCCCTCCAGCGCCAGGCCGGCGATGAACAGCGACATGGTGAAGCCGATGCCCCCCAGACAGCCGGCGCCGAGCATCGTCCGCCAGTCGACTCCATCGGGCAGCTTCGTCAGACCCATCCGAACCGAAGCATAACTGAACAGGACGATCCCGAGCGGTTTGCCCAACACCAGTCCGGCGGCTACCGCTAAGGCGACGGGCGTCGATAGCTCGGAGGCCTCGATCCGAACGCCTGCGTTGGCCAGCGCAAAGACGGGCATGATGACGAAGGCTACCCAGGGATGTAGCACCTGCTCCAATCGCTCCGCGGGGGAGGCGGGTTCCGGCGTCCTCTGGGGAGTCCCGCGCTGGATGCCTCGTAGGCGGTCATACAGGTCGGAGACTACGTCGCGTAGGATGCCTCGTCCCAGCTGGGGACGTGTCGGAGTGAGCATGCCGAGAAGGACGCCAGCCACCGTGGGATGGACCCCCGATCTCAGAAAGGAATACCAGATGCCGGCCCCGATGACGGTGTAGGCCATGACGCTTCGCAGCCCGAGCCATCGTAGGAGAAGGACCAAAGCGAGCCCGGCTCCGGCCAGGGCGATAGGTCCGACGGTGATCGACTCGCTGTACACGGCCGCGATCACGAGAACCGAGCCGATGTCGTCGGCGATGGCCAGGGTCAGGAGCAGGGCCTTCAGTCCGTTCGGGACGCGCGGACCGAGCAGCGTGAGGAATCCGACCACGAAGGCAATGTCGGTGGCCATCGGCACGCCCCATCCGCCTCTGCCCGGCCGACCCCACAGGGTGAATGCATAGACCGCCGCGGGGAAGACCATCCCTCCGATGGCGGCCATGACCGGCAGCAGTGCCTTCCGTAGTTCGGCCAGCTCACCGGAGACCAGTTCGCGTTTGATCTCCAGCCCCACGATGAAGAAGAAGAGCGTCATCAGGCCTTCGTTGATCCAGAACCGGAGCGGTTCGATCAGCGCAAAGCCCCCGAGAGTCAACCCGGCCCTGGTCTCCCTGATCGCATGGAATGAGGTGGAGAGGGCGGAATTGGCCAGCAGAAGGGCGGCCACCGTAGCGGCCAGCAGGACGAGGCCACCCGACGACTCGATATGCATGAAGCGGACGAACGGCTCGACGAGCCGGCCAACGACCGTAGTGCGTTCGAGCCGGCCCAGCTCTTCGGTGTACAGGTCGATATCCACCACGCCGATGAGGCGGCCCTCGGCGTCCACGACGGGGAAGGCCAGGAGGCGGTGCTGGATAAAGAACTCGCAGGCATCCAGGACGGTGGCCGACGCGGGCAAGGTCATCGGTTTTTCGATCATGATGTCGGCTACAGCTCTACCCGGGGGGCTGAGGACCAGTCGCCGGGTCGGTACCACGCCTTGCAGGCACCCATCCTTGTCGACAACGTAAAAGTAGATAACCCGGCCTGGGGGCGGATAACGTCGGAGCCTGTCCAAAGCTTCTTCGACCGTTTGATCGACGAAGAGTATGGTGAAATCATCGCGCATCCGCAGGGAGACGGGATCGCTGAGGTCGGCCGTTTGACGTGGCGGCAATGGAATCGTCCTCGTGCGTTATTGATGGGAGAAGTTGGTCAGCGCAACCGGCAGACTGGGGCTCCCGGCCGAAGCGATGGCTTCGGGCTTCCACGGCCCGGAGAGTCGGCAGCCTGGCCGTACTGGGGTTTCCAGGAGAGGATGGCCAAAGAACGTCTCCACGCGGCCCCGGTCGGATTCAAAGATCTCATCCACTTCCGCTGTGGGACACGGATTCGCGGAAACGCCGAGTTTTCAAAGGGCTCACAGCCTGGGGCCGCCGCGCATGAGTTACGCGCACGGTTCAAGGCGGTGAGACACTCTTCGACTCCGCGAGTTACGGAGACGACTCGGGTGTTCTCGTGGTGTGAGGCACGGGCGATCAAGAAGAACGTGGACTTACCAGCCACCGCCGTTGGTGATGAAGAGCTTTAAGTAAAGCTCTGTGTCAGAAGAGAGGGAAGAAGCGTTGTGGTGCATCGGCCAGAGGAAAACGCGTGCCCGTGTAGTTTATCCGATGCCGGTTATTTTAACATTGCCAGACGGGTCGAGAAAGGTGATCATGCGAACATGAGGGCCGATTGTCGGGCGGCGACTCGGTCGCACAACTGGTCACCTTCCACGGATGTCTTCATCCATAGCCCGCCCTTTATCATACTCGAATCGTCATATGCGTCGATCGGGCGTGGTGGCCCTCGCAAGCGCCCGGCTGGGTTGTACCCTCCCGATCATCGGTTCATCGGGCCTCTTGCTTGCGGCGGGGAGTTCTCCACAGCCACACGCGGCAGGACGCGAGTACTAAGAACGCGAAGATTCCGACATGTGGGAGCAGCCTTGTAAGAACGGGCGGTGTCACGATCGTGCCCAACACCTTATTCAGTTGCCAGCCCGCCAATCCCAACCAGACCCACGCTGGGATCTGCCGGACCCAATCCAGCGAGAACTCAACCGGCGCACGGGCTTCGGCCCTGGTCACCGCACCGATGAAGCACTTGCACCGCGAGCAGATGATCGTCTTGCCAGCGGATTCATCCGAGACCCCGATCGCCAAGTTGCAATTGGGACAGCGGACAAGCTTCCTCCAGGTCTTGTCTTTGGGATACTCGGCCAGGCATGCCGGACACACCGAGTCGTCGGGGCCGTCAAGGAGATCACCCGCGAATCCGCAGGTGGGACAACCTCCCTCGTCGGTCGTCGCGGCCTGATGGTCACCGGTCGCGACCCACCTTAGGACGAGATCGTCGTCGGCACTCCCTTCCATCGGAAGGTCGCTATCCCCGCCCGTTGATGAGCAACTGGGATCGATACTCATAACCTGGAGCATACCACGAGTGTCTGAGGCGACTCAATTGGGTGCCCCGTTCGTCAGGCCTCATCGGGCGGTCCGACGACTCATGATGAGGCACTTTCTGAGGTGGTGTTCCCATCCTGGTCCAGCGCGGTCAATCAAAGCGGACCGGCAGTGATGCCAACCCACGGAACGTCATATTATCGATCCGTCGCCTGAGTGTTGCCGTCGTAACGCAGCCCCTTGTCCACGGCCGACCGAATCAGCTTCGGGTTGTCGCATAAGCGGTCCATCTGTTGGGGATGCTGCAGCAGGGCCAGAGCGGAATTGCCGAGTTGGTCCATCGTCGTGACGTGGCCGGCGATCAGCAGCAGGATGCACTGCGAAGCGACTTCTTCAGGGGTCAGTCGTCCGTCGGCCTGTCCCTGGAGGAGCAAACTCATCAGGTCGTCGCCCGGTTGGCGACGCCGTTCTTCCAGCAGATTCAGGAAATAATGCTCCAGTCGGACGGTGGTCTCGTTGGCGGCTTTAGCGGCCTTCTCGGATGGTGTGGCGCCGACGAGATGCTTGAAGTGGCGAGTGAGTTGACTCTGATCCACGAAGCCGACACGCGAGGCGATCTGGGCCAGCGAGAGGTCCCCATCACCTTGCTAAATTAGGAGGATTCTTCCATTCGAGGGAGAATCGGAGATGATTTTGTCGATTTCTGAAATGCTGTTCCCACTTGAAGATGCGCTGTCGACGAAACACTAAATTTGGAATTCATAAATTTTTTGCTTGCTACGAATCTTTACAGACAACTAGCATGTGGCCACTATGACGATCGGTGTTCGGACTTGTGGCCATATCGGCCTCCCCCCCCCACATAAGTCCGACCATCGCGAGCGCATGGGGTCCCGTCCCAAGAGCATATTCGCTTTATACAGATCGATTATGTCATAGATCGACAATGATGAAAGGTTAACGAAGGCCGTTATCTCTTTGGTCGCACTCTCGACGCTGATCGTCGTGATTAGAAGATCAAGCCAAGAGAGGCTTCGGTTCGTCGGTGTCTGCTTCGCGGCGATTTTATTGTCGTTACGCGACTTCCGCCTCTAAATGATCCAGACGGCTTTCGTACCTCATTCTTCGAGAGCTACACCATGATTGATATATCGATTCAACGGATAGCCGCTGACTTTCCATCTCTTACGAAAAGTAATCGAATAACCTGGATCCCATCGCCGGGTTCACGTGTCACATGTCATTACTATCACAGCGGTTATTATGTAAGACGTGATCGTTGCTTTTCAGGACGAAAACGTTGTGAATTCAACGGGTACATTCGCTTTGTCTTGTTTGGTCGCTGATTAACTCAGCGATGTTTTAAAAAAACGGCATGGCTCGATTAACGAGTCTATCGGCTTTGCATGCCGATCGAGATTCGGATCAGCGCGAGTCTTCTCAGGTATGGCACCTGGCGTCAAGAAATCCAACTGCGGATTGCGCGTAGACGCGCGTCCGCCGGTCCGCAACATTGCGCTTCAAGGAATACTGGCGATGTTCAAGCGACGAGCTTCTCATTCCCGTCGTCGTCGAAACAACGGGCGGAATTTGCTGCTACGGCCGTTTGTTCAAACCCTGGAAGGACGGTTGATGCTGACGGCCAGCCCGCCCGTCACCAACAATGATACATTCTCAATCATTCATGACCGTGCGCTTGTCGCGACAACCGCTCAGAGCGGGGTTCTCGTCAACGACACCGACCCCGACGGCGATACACTCACGTCCGTTCTCGTCTCGGGGCCTCAGCACGGAACGCTTTCGCTGAATTCCGACGGCACTTTTATCTATACGCCTAATGCTCACTATGTTGGTAGCGACTCGTTTGTCTATAAAGATTACGACGGTGCACTCTATAGCAGTACGAACGCCACGGTTACGCTCAACGTTACGAACACGGCGCCTGGCGCGCACGATAGCTCGCTCAGCATCGGTCATGACCGTACCTTAAGTGGAATCGTCTCTGCTTCCGACACCGAGAATGACGTTTTGGCCGCGTCGGTTGTCTCGAATGTCACGCACGGCAATCTTTCACTCAATAGCAACGGCACGTTTGTCTACACACCGACGCCAGGCTATTCCGGCAGTGACAGCTTTACTTACAACGTCTCTGATGGTGTTGCTTCGAGCGGTACAGCAACAGTGAACTTGTCCGTTCTCGAGACCGCGCCGACATCCGGCAACGACTACTATATGACCGGTTCGGGCCAGGCACTCACGGTCGCTGCCGCACAAGGCGTCTTGAGTTTTGACAGCGACGATCAGGCCGACACGCTCACACCGTCGGTCGTCTCAAACGTGACACATGGGACGTTGTCCCTTAACGCGAACGGGTCGTTTACGTATACGCCGAATTCAGGATTCACGGGATTAGATAGCTTTACGTATAAAGATAGTGACGGACTTCTCACGAGCAATACCTCCACGGCCTATATCTACGTCGGCACACAATCCATTCTCTCGGCGGTGGGTGGGTATGCCCTATCGTCCGTGGTGGAAGGGGTAGCGACAGCTAGCAACACAAGCGTTGGACAGTTTGATGACGGCGATGTCAATCTTTCGAATCTCACCGCGGAAATCCGCTGGGGTGACGGCACGGAATCGGTGGGATCTGTTTCGACCAAAAAAAGCTCGCTAACGTATATTAACGCGACTGCACATACGTATGTGGTGGCAGGCACGTACTCAGTCTCGGCTGTGATCTTGGGAGACAGTAACGCTGGTAGTCCACTGCTGATCCTCTCGAACTTGACGACTCAGACGGTGACCGACCACGCGTTGACGGGCACGGCGCTCACCTTCAGCGCCTTCACGAATGAGGCGACCTCGTTGGAGGTCGCGACGTTCACGGATGCGGATCCCAACGCCAAATTCGATAATTACACAGCGACGATCAATTGGGGGAACGGGACAACAACAAGCGGGACGGTAGTTCTCGACCCAGCGGGAGGAAAATTCGACGTCTACGGCATCGCCCCGTACACGGCGGCTGGGACGAAGTCGGTTGCGGTTACGGTCACGGATAACGGGGGATCGACGGCATCGATCACCTCAACGGCCAATATCACGGCCAACCCTTTCTCGGTCTCCGCTGCGAATCCGAGTGGGGCGGCCGGGACCCCGATCTCGGGAACTGTCGCGACCTTCACCGATACAAAACCAGGTGCATCGGCCAGCACGCTCCAGGCGACGATCAGTTGGGGAGATGGGACGACTTCGGTCGGAACAATCGCTGCAGGGACTTCGGCCGGTACCTATGTTGTCAGCGCAAGTCACTCGTACTCCCTGGGCGGAAGCTATCCCGTCTCGGTGCAGGTGAGTGATACTACGGGGGCTGTCGGCGCAGAGACCGGGACCGCGACCGTTTCCGGCGCGGGATTGACGGTCACGGCTACGAGCGTTTCTGCGACCGAGACCCAATCCTTCAACGGATCGGTCGCGACGTTCGTCTGCCCTGACCCCATCACTTCCTACTCAGCGACGATTTCCTGGGGCGACGGAACGACGACGGCCGGAACCATCACGGCGGGTACGCCGTCGGGGCACTTCATCGTCTCGGGTACTCATGCCTATGCGACTTATGGCACGTATGCCACAATCATCCAGGTATTCTCTCACGGCCCCACGGCGACCGTCTCGGGAACGGCGACGGTAGTCGCCGTGGCGCCCTCGGCGAGTGGGACAACGTTGGCGACGGTTGAAGGGCAATCTTTTTCAGGCACGATCGCGAGTTTCACGAGTCCTGACGCGCTTGCCAATTTTAGCGCGACGATCACCTGGGGCGACGGTTCCACTTCGGCCGGGACCGTGGCCACAGGCTCTCCCGCCGGGACGTTTACCGTCACGGGTATGCATACTTATGCAACGCCGGGATCTTATGCCCCTTCCATTCTGATCTCCGACTCGGCCGGTGCGAGCAGCACGGCGACCTCCTCGGCGACGATCAGTCTCAAGGCCCCGGATGGGTTGGCCGCTTCGGTCGTATCGCCCACTGATATCAACGTCTCCTGGATTGGCCACTCTAGTTTCGCCACGGGTTATACCATTCAGGAATTGATCTCGGGCAATTGGGTCGTGGTAGGAACGGTGGGTGCAACGGCCACGACCTTCGCGGCCCCCGGACCGTTCCTGGGCTCGACAACTTACAACTTTCGCGTTCAGGCGATGGGCAGCGGCGGTTTGACCTCGGCTTTCTCCGCAGCGACTGCGGTGACTACGCCGACGGTTCCCCCTGTTCCCTCGGGTCTGACTGCCTCTGCCTCCTCGACAACGGTGAGCTTGTCCTGGTCCGACGTCTCGGGAGAGACCGGCTTCATCGTCCAGCGAAGTCCGGACGGCACAAGTGGGTGGACTCAGATCGCAACGCCGGGCGCTGGGGTTACCTCGTATCATGATACGGGCCTGACTGAAAACAAGGCCTACTATTATCGCATCCAATCGAAGAATGCCTGGGGATCTTCTGCGAACTCGACGGTCGTGTCGACAACCACAGGGCTATCGGCTCCCGATGGCCTCGCGGCCTCGATCGTGGGAGCCGGAATCGCTCTCACATGGGTGAACCATTCCAGCATCGCTACCGGATATTCCATCGAAGAAACAACAACCAGCTCGGGCTTTTGGCAGATTGTCGGCTCGGTGGGGGCTACCTCGACCGGGTTTACCGTTCCGAGTTTCTTTAATGGATCGACGACCTACCAGTTCCGTGTCCGAGCAACCGGAACCGGCTCGCTTCACTCGGACTATACCGCCGTCGTGAATGTCACGACGCCAGCCACCCCGGGGACCCCTTCGCTCACCTCCGCGCTGGTCCAGTCGGACTCCTCGATCGCCCTGACCTGGACCGATGTCACCGGAGAGACTGGGTATCTCGTCCAACGCATGCCGCAATCGACGGGCGTTTGGGCGACCATCGCCACATTGGGTAGCGGAATCACGAGCTATACGGATACAGGCCTCTCGGAGGCCTCGTATTATAACTACCGGATCGTGGCCATCAACCAGGTGGTCGCCTCGCCTTCCAGTAATGCATCGAGTGTAGCAACGCAGCCAAAAGCGCCCACCAACTTTACCGCGACCGTGATTTCAGGCGGTGAGATCGATCTTGCATGGACGGCCAACTCGAGCGCCGCACAGTACTACTATATCGACGAATCCACGGATGACACTAACTGGCACCAGGTCGATTACCTCGTTGGTACGGGAACCAACAGCGCCGTACTGTCGGGGCCGTTCGATGGGTCGACCTCGTATCATTTCCGCATCCACGATAATGCGCTCTATGGGGGGAGTTCCACCTACGCTTCGACGACGGTAACGACACAAGCGTTCCCTGGGCGGCCCGCCCTTAATTCCACGACGACGATCTCGGATTCCTCGATCACCTTGACATGGAATGATGTCCCGGGGGAGACGGGTTTCCTCGTTGAGCGAGCCACCTCCAACTCCGGGCCCTGGACGGTCGTCGCGACCCTGGGGAGCGGACTGACATCGTACACCGATGTCGGTTTGCGCGAAGCCACTTCGTACTGGTACGAGGTCATCGCAAGCAACGCGGCAGGACAATCGGCGCCGAGTAGTCCTTTGGGGGGGGCGACACTGCCATCGAGCCCTCAAGGCTTGACCGCAACCGTGATCTCCGGAGCGGAAATCGACCTGAGCTGGGCCTTCGACCCTGGATTGATCTACGACGTCGAAGAATCGACGGACAACGGAGCCAGCTGGCAATTTCTCGGCTTCGCGCAACAAGGTTCGGGGACAGTTACCTACCAAGTGCAAGGATCATTTCAAGGGGGGACGAAATATCTCTTCCAACTCCTCGCCTACTCCGCTGCCCCTGGCTATTCCACGGCGCAGGTCTCCGTAACCACTCCGGCCTTTCCCAACCAGCCAAATCTCACCTCGACGACCACCCAGTCGAGCTCCAGCATTTCATTGGCCTGGAATGATGTCAGCGGCGAAACCGGTTTTCTTGTTCAACGCTACAGCAATGGAATTTGGACAACGATCTCGACGCTTGACGTCGGTGCGACGTCGTATACCGACACCGGGCTCTCGGAAAATGCCTCCTATTCGTACCGCGTGATCGCGACGAACGCCTCTGGTTATTCGGCTCCCAGCAATTCGCGCGCGGCCTCAACCCGTCCCTCCGCACCGACGGGCCTGTCCGCAACCGTCATCTCCGGAAACGAAATCGACCTCACCTGGACCGACCATTCAAATCAAGCGGGGACGTATGAAATCGACCAGTCGGTTGATGGAGTGACATGGACGTCGGTTGCTTATGTCTATGGAGTGACGGCCCAAACGGCCGTGGTGAAAGGACCGTTCAACGGGGCCTCAACGTACGATTTTCGGGTCTTCGCCAGTGCTTACCCCGGGGGGAACTCCTCTTCGGCAACGACTTCGGTCATTACTCCAGCGTTCCCCAATGCGCCGACCCAGGTTGTTGCGACTGCGCAATCCGACAAAGCCATCATCTTCTCCTGGAATAACGTTGCCGGCGCGACCGGCTTCGTGGTTCAACGGGCCACGTCGAACAATGGGCCTTGGACGACGTTGTCGACGCTCAACGCCAGTGTCACGGCTTACACGGACTCGGGCTTGCCTGAAGCGACCTCGTACTGGTACCAGGTCATTGCGACCAATAGCTCAGGCAGCTCGGCCCCGAGCGCTCCCATCTCGAGCGCAACGCAGCCTTCGGCACCAACCGGGCTGACCGCCAGCGTCGCCTCGAATAACGAGATCGATCTTAGCTGGACCAATTATTCCACGGCGGCCTACGGCTATAACGTCGATCAATCCTTGGATGGAACCACCTGGGTCAGGGTCACCACGGTTTACGGTGTCAATACCCATACCGCGACCATCAACGGTCCGTTCAACGGATCAACAGATTATCATTTCCGGGTTTCCGCCGCCGCTTATACAGGGGGCAGCTCGGTTCCGGTCACGGCAACGGTGACCACGCCGGCTTTCCCCAACCAACCGACCATCACCTCGATCGCTCCGCAAGCCAACAACACCATCATCGTTACCTGGAACGACGCCGCGAACGAAGCGGGGTTTATCCTTCAGCGCTCGATATTGACGAACTCGTCGTGGACAACCATCGCGACGCCGGCAACAGGCGTGACCTCTTATACCGACTCAGGATTGGTCGAAGGGGTTACGGTTTGGTACCGAGTCATCGCGACCAATAGCCTCGGTCAGTCGGTTCCCAGCAACAGCGTAAGCTTCGTGCCGCTACCGAAGGCGCCTACCGGGCTGACGGCCACCGTCGTCTCAAGCGGTCAGATCAATTTGAGTTGGACGGACCATTCATCCCTGGCGAATTACGACCAGATCGACGAATCCACGGATGGAGTGAACTGGCACACGGTTGCGAATATCGTGGCCCAGGAAGGTGATCCTAAGGCGGCCAGTGCGGTGATCACCGACACGTTCAGCGGATCCACCACCTATTATTTCCGGGTGCGAGGTACAACTTACTTCGGGGATCCGTCATTCCCGGCAACCACATCCGTCAACACACCGATCTTCCCGGGCCGACCCACGATCACGTCCGTCGTAGCTCAATCCAATGCGGCGGTTGCCCTCACCTGGAACGACGTCGCCAACGAAACTGGATTCACCATTCAGCGCGCTTCGTCGAGCAACGGTCCTTGGACCACCATCGGAACTAATGCCGCAGGCGTGCTCTCATTCACAGATACGGGATTACAGGAAGCCACGCCGTACTGGTACCAGGTCATTGCCATCAACGCGGCGAGTTCTTCGGTTCCTAGCAACTCCGCTTCCGTGACGACCTTGCCCGCAGCCCCGAAGAACGCGACAACACATTTCGTCTCGGCCACCGAGATCGATTTGACTTGGGTTGGCGGATCCACCGTCGCTCCCTACGTCGTGATTGATAAGTCGTACGACTCGGTCACCTGGCAGCAAATTGCCTACGTGAACGAGGGAGCGAATACATATGGTCAATCGCTGTCGTATGCAGTCAATGACACATACCAGGGATCCACAACGTATTATTTCCGCCTGCGTGACGTTACGACGGGTGGCGTCATCTCGGCCAGTGCCCTGGCGACGATCACGACGCCGGCATTTCCCGCCCCGCCCACGTTGACTTCGACGACCGGCCAGTCCGACACCAGCGCCAAGATCACCTGGACCGATGTGACGGGAGAGACTGGTTACATCATCCAGCGAAGAGATCCGAGCACGGGGGAGTGGGCCACCGTCGGAACAACCACCGCCAATGTGGTTTCCTATACCGATACGGGGCTGCATGAATCTCAGACCTACTGGTACCGGGTCTCCGCGACCAACGCCGCCGGCACCTCCGCTCCCAGCAGCACGCTGAGTGCAGTCACACTACCTGCCGCTCCGACGGGTTTGACTGCAACGGTTGTTTCCGGCGGCGAGATCGACCTGGCGTGGACGAATCACTCGGCGACGGCCGTCTATTACGAAGTGGATGAGTCGACCGACGGCTCCAACTGGCACCAAGTTGCGTATCTCTCGGGAACGAGTACGCAGAGTACCATCGTCTCGGGGACATTCGCGGGATCCACGGCCTATCAATTCCGGGTCTTTGGCTATGCCTATGCGGGTGGCTACTCCACCTACGCCACGACTGTCATTACGACCCCGGCATTCCCTCCCCAGCCAACACTCACCTCGGTGATCCCCCAGTCCTCCTCCTCGATTTCCGTCTCCTGGAACGATGTCAGCGGCGAGACCGGCTACCTGGTCGAACGTTCGTCATCATCGTCCAACGGTCCTTGGTCCACCGTCGGCACGCTCGGCGCCGGCACAACCTCGTATCTCGACACCGGCCTCAGCGAAGTTACGAGCTACTGGTACAAGGTCATCGCGACCAACGGTGCAGGGCAGTCGGCGCCCAGCAATTCCATGTGGACGACGACTCAACCGTCGGCTCCGACCGGTTTGTCGGCCAGCGTCATTTCGGGTTCGCAGATCAACCTCAGTTGGACGAACACGTCGTACGACGCGTATTACCAGGTCATCGAACAATCGGACGATGGAACCAACTGGTATCAAATCGCGAGCCTTACGAATAGCACCCACGGCGTAATCAGCGATACCATTACCGGCACGTACAATGGGTCGAGCACCTATCATTTCCGGGTCCACGTTTACGCGCTCTATGTGGGATATTCTGCCTATAGTACGCTTGCCGTCACGACCCCCGCATTCCCGAACCAGCCGACGCTGACCTCCGCAACCGCCGTCTCCGACACATCCGTGGCACTCACCTGGAATGATGACGCCAATGAGACGAGCTATACCCAGGGCCAGCGCACACTAACATACTAATGCATCGATGACTTCCATGAGGAACTTCTCGCTCCAGCCGCAGCAGCGGCGTTTCATGATCAGGCTGCGTCGGCGGTCGGGGTGCTGCTTGAGA